>Ga0256404_1001411_pt1 | contig 58120 bp, 47 predicted proteins | sample RumenRJG_01DNA_FD_185990 | JGI IMG/M metagenome (GOLD analysis project Ga0256404, IMG submission 185990) | Bovine rumen microbial communities from Lethbridge, Alberta, Canada - RJG_01 | ecosystem: Host-associated > Mammals > Digestive system > Stomach > Rumen | place: Canada: Alberta | collected... | reverse complement strand
GGGAAACGGAAAAGTGCGAGGAGAGGAAAAAAGTCAATTGGCATTTCACTACCAAGGACGCGAGGGTTAAGCTCGTGAGCCTCTATCCTAAATTTGGGTAAAACTCGTCAGGACACTACACTAGATGATGAGAAGCAACCTTATCTATGTATCTTGCCTGGCTCTATCGCTATGCAGTACAATCGGAGCCTATGCACGACCGAGTGCAGCTCCCAGTAATCCAGAGATAGGCCAAACATCTAAGTCTATTCCTGTAGTCAAGGGTACCGTGCTCGATCAAGACGGACAGCCGGTGATTGGCGCTACTGTCATCATCAAAGGCACAAGTAATGGAACGGTTACTGACTTTGATGGAAACTATGTGCTACGGAATGTTCCTCAGGGAGCGACAGTAGAGATTTCCTTTATTGGCTATGTCAGTCAACAAATGACAGCTCAGGGGGCGTCTATGGGTACCATAAAGCTGAAAGAGGACAACAAGACGCTCAATGAACTTGTTGTTATCGGTTATGGTACACAAAGAAAGGCGGACTTGACGGGTTCTGTGGCAAATGTAGATGCAAGCAAACTCAATACTCAGAGTAATGCGACCATTGGACAAGCCCTACAAGGAAAGATCGCCGGTGTCGATATCGTCTCACAGGGCGGTTATCCCGGCAGTGGCACACCAAGTGAGGGTTGGTAAACGGATTCTATCATAAGGAAGGGCATATTATTGCCCTTCCTTCGTGGGAGTGTTGCCAAAGAGCAGGAAGTCGCGGTACATGCGCTGACTGGCAAACTTTGGCTTCACCTTCTCGTAAGCTGCGTACTGACTGTCGTTGAGAATCTTTCTCAACTGCTTGTCGTACTTATCCTGCTTTCTCTCCATCTCCTCCCATTCCTCCATGTCCACCCTGCATATCTCCCATGGAAGGCGGTGGACCGGACGGACGACCGCCTCGTATTCCGCCAAGAGAGCCACCCTGAGCGGGGCGCTGGCCTTCTTTGTCGTCGTTGCGTGGCCGCCTACCCTCGATGACCTCAGCATACTTACTGTTCAACTTCTTCACTTTCTTGGCTTGCTCTTCGGTCAGATTCAGGTGACTGTCCATGTAGTTGTTGAGACTGTCAACCGTGAAGTGCGCTCTCATGGGTAGTCTCCCCCATGGTCGCCCATTCTGTTGCTGCTGTGCAGCTTGGTTGCTTTCCTGCGCCATAGCCAACGAGGAAATGGCAGCAAGGATTCCGATGAATAATACTCTTTTCATATTCCTAATGTTTGCGTTCCTGTTAGCAAAGATACGCGGTAACTGCCCATGCGATGAAAAGTATTCAGCCAACGGTGGGTTCCGTTCAGTGTAGATGTCATTTCCTTGTAGCTATTCTTTTTCATGGATTCCACTTAAACTTCGAAAAAATATTGTATCTTTGCAGGGAAAGTCATATTAACCCTTAGACAAACAATCTTCAGACGTGAATCATCAATCGTTTATATCCATGAGACGATACAAGAAAATACTATTGCTGTCAGCTGCGGCATTGTCGCTCGGCTCTTCAGCTTTTGCCCAGTCAGTTTCTGTCGTGGGCTTCAACCCATCGTTACGCTATCAGACCATGATGGACTTTGGCGCTTCCGACTGCTGGACTGCGGAATATGTGGGTAGCGATTTTTCCAAGGCCGAGAAGGAGCGGGCGGCGCGCTTGCTCTTCTCCCGTGAGACCGATGCCAAGGGCAATCCCCGTGGCATCGGGCTCTCGGTGTGGCGCGTGAACCTGGGAGCGGGCAGCAAAGGACAAGGCGAGGACTCAAACATTGCCGATGCCACCCGTCGTACCGACTGCTTCTTGCAGGCCGACGGCACCTACGACTGGTCGCGCTGTCCGGGACAACAGTGGTTCATGCAGCAGGCCAAGGCCTATGGCGTGGACCATTTCCTGCTCTTCTCCAATTCCGCTCCCGTCTACTTCACTGCCAACGGGCTGGCCAACAACAAAGACGGAGCGCATGGTGCCAACCTCAAGTCGGACTTCTACGACGATTTCGCCAGCTACATCGCTACAACGGCGCGGCACTTTGCCGACGAGGGCTACCCGATTACTTATGTCGATCCGGTCAACGAGCCTGCCTTTGACTGGCGCGACGGACAAGAGGGGTCGCCTTGGCTCAACGCAGAAATCAGCCATATAGTGAGAGAGCTGGACAAAGCTCTTGACGAACAGAAACTCGACAAAGTGTCAATCGTCATGCCCGAGGCCAGTGCCTGGGACCGCACTTATCAGCTCTGTACTGACTATGGCGGGCGGGCCTCAGACCAGATAGAGGCTTTTTGGAATCCGGCCAGGACAGCTACCTATATCGGTGATCTCAAACATGTGGAAAAAGCGGTGGGCGGTCACGACTACTGGACATTTGGCAGTGATGCTACCTTGGTCGATGTGAGAAAGAAGGTTGATGAGAAAGCCAAAAAGTATGGACTGAAAGTTATGCAAACCGAGTGGAGTATGCTCGACCGCGAGCCGGGCACCGACACGGGCTTCCCAGCCTCCTATGAGAAAGCGGGCGAGATGGATATCGCTTTGTTCATGGGTAAGCTCATCCATATCGGTCTTACCCAAGGCAATATGTCGTCATGGTCGTACTGGACCGCGATGTCGCAAGTGCAGTTCAGTCAGAAAAACCGTTTTGAGCTGCTTCGGCTCAATGCTTCCGGTGACACGGGCTACGAGAGCTATGGCTCGCTGACCAAGGGCGGCACAGTGGCTGCCAATCCCAATTTGTGGGTACTTGGCAACTATAGCCTCTTCATCCGGCCGGGCTATCAGCGTATTGCCATGACGGGAACGCCCGTGGACGACATCGACGGTCTCATGGCTACGGCTTTCCTTTCGCCTGACGGAAAACGTGTTGTGGCGGTGTTTGTCAACAATGCTGCGGAGGTAAAGACGGTGCGCTTCAACACGTCGGCAACATCCATCCGCAAGTATATCACGGATAGCACGCATACGCTTGACCTTGATCCTTCGTTGCGTACTCAACCTGACAGCACCAAAGTCATCACCATTCCCAAACGTTCGGTGGTCACCTTTACCTTCGACGGTGCCTTCACCACAGCTATACAGAATGTTCATGCAGACAAGACTGAGACGCAGCCCGTCTACAGTCTTTCAGGTGTGCGTTTGTCCGACAACCTCTCACAGTTGGGCAGTCATTATCATGGCGTCTGTGTCGTCGGTGGAAAGAAGATTGTAAGATAACAACAAGGCGGACGGTGTGAGACTTAGAACTCCACAGTGACTTTGGCGTTCAAGCGACGGCCGGTCAGATAGTTGGGCACGGCATACTGCTGACCGACGACATCGGTGACCCAATAGTAGGAGTTGACGTTGTTGATGCCTAAGAGGTTGAGACAGTCGAGACCAAGCCATACGTTCTTCAGCCAATGGCTGCTGTGGTGATCACGGTTGTCGTAGAGGCGGTAGCTCATGCCGATGTCAGCCCGCTTGTAGGCTGGCGCACGGAATGACGCAGAGGTCAGCTCACGGTGTGGTGTGGAGAAGGGCAGACCGTCGGCATAGGTCAGCCTCAAGCTCATCTTCCAACGTGTGGTACCCGGGAAATAGTCGGTGAAGAAGAGATGGGCGGCAAAGCGCTGGTCGGTAGGCAGCGGCAGCGAGCGTCCGTCGACGTTCATCTTTGTATTCATCAACGAGAGTGTAATCCACGAATCAGTGCCGGGAACAAACTCGCCATAGAGCTTCAGGTCTACGCCGGCGGCATGGCCCGTGGCGGTATGGTCGCCGTAGTAGACCACCTGTACGTTGCTTACCGAGTAAGGGATGAGGTTGTGGAGGAACTTATAGTAGGCCTCAGCCGAGAAACGGTAAGGACGGTTGTTGACTTTGAAGCGGTAGTCCATGCCACCGATGACGTGGATGGCACGCTGACTCTTTACCTTGTTGTTGAGCGAGGCAACGGTCATGCCGTTCACGGTCGATGTGTCGCGCAACTCTTTGAAGAACGGAGCCTGGTAATAGAGTCCTGTGGCCAGACGGAAGGTCAGGTCGCGGTTCCACGAAGGCGTGATGCCGAGAGAGACGCGTGGAGAGAGCGTCGACTCCTGGTTGAAGTTCCAATGAGAGAAGCGCACGCCGTAGTTCAGCGTGTAGAGTGTGCTGGAGTCGTTGCGGTGGTAGCGCCAGGTGTCCTGAAGATACACTTCCGTGCGGTTGGCGTCGAGCTTGTTCTTCGCACGCAACGAATAGATCATATACAGATCCTTGCCCGTGTGCGGAATGCTGTATCCTGCCGAGTCGCGCATCTCATACTCGCGCGAGTTCTCTTCGATATGTTCTTTCTTGAAGGTGACGGCTCCCTCAATGTTGTGTGAAGCCGTCTTGTGGTTGACCATGAGCTTCACGCTGCCCACGCGCGCTTTAAGATAGTTGCGGGCATGCTGGAAGTAGGTGCCCACGCCGAGGTCCTCTGAAGTCTCGGTCTGCGTGAGCCAGTATTGTCCCTGTATGTCGTACTGCTCACGCTCGCTGGTGGTGAATGCCGAGCCGAGCAGTGACACAGAGGTGGAATCGCCCCAGTGGCGCGTGATGCCCACCGTGCCGAAATAAGTTTGGAAGCGATCCTTCTCCTGACCGTCGAAATAGACTTTAAACGATTTCACGTCCTCGAGCGTGCCGAAGGTCGTCTCGCGGCTCTCGGGCTGGAAAGTATAATGGTTGTCCGAGATGTTGCCGATGATGTCAAAGCTCCACAGCTTGTTGGGGCGCCAGTGGAGGTAGGTCTGGTAGTCGAGGAAGTTTGGCTTGTACTCACCGTTGGTCTCCATCGAGCCGAGGAGATACTTCGTAGTCTTATAGCGCAGTCCGTTGGTCCACGAGAAGTTCTTACCGCCGAGTCCCACATAAGCACTGGCACCGAGCAGCGACGCCGTCATCGTGGCCTCGGTACGCTTGGGCTGACGATACGTGATGTCAAGAGCCGACGACATCTTGTCGCCGTACTTAGCTTCGAAGCCGCCCGTGGAGAAGTTGATACGTTCCACCATGTCTGGATTAATAACCGAGAGTCCTTCCTGCTGTCCGCTACGTACGAGGAAAGGACGGAACACCTCCACATTATTTATATATACAGAGTTCTCGTCAAAGGCACCGCCGCGCACATTGTATTGCGACGACAGTTCAGAGTGAGTCGACACGCCGGCCTGACTCTGCACGAGTTCCTCCACGGCGTTGCCCGTTGTCGATGGCGATCCTTTCATGTCCTTCGTGCTGAGCTCCTGCCCTTGTCCCGATTGTATCTTTTGTCCCGTTACATCTACTTGTCCGAGTGTGTTGGCCATACCGTAGAGCGTCACTTGCAAGGTCTGAGGTCCCTTGGGTTTTCTCAGCACGCGTGTCTTCGTGCGGTAGCCGAGCATCGAGAACTTCACCACCACAGAGTCTGCGGAGTGAAGCGTAAGGCTGTAGTTGCCATGAGCCGAGGTCACCGTGGCCTTGCCTTGTTGCAGGCACGACACGCTGGCGAACTCCACGGGATTGCCCTCCTCGTCGATGACGCGGCCGCGTAGAGTGAAGCTCTGTGCCATGCCGTCCAGGCCCAGCAACGTGAGTATCATCAAGATGAAAAGTCTTCGTATCATGGTATTATTAACGTAGAAAGGGCGGAAATATTACAGAAAGACGAGCCCTAAATGTTCTTCAAAGGCTTTTCGCTTATTGCGTAGCTTGCCGTATTCAATAAAAAGTAATAAATTCATTCCTTTTTATTTGTCTGTTTGGAATAAAACACTTACTTTTGTAGTATGGATAAGAAGATAAGGGAAATCTACTATTCGGATGAGTATAAAGAATACTTAGATGCTCTTCCCATGAGGGTTAGAGTAAAGTACGATTATGTAGAACAGATAATAGCGACTATAAAGGTTGTCAGTACTAAGTTTGTGAGGAACATAGAGGGGACAGATTTTTATGAGGCACGTGTTTCAATAGGCAGTAACGAGTATCGTACTGTTATGTTCGCCATAGATGCCATAAGTTTTATAGAATCCAGTAGAGTCATTTTCCTTAATTCTTTCTTGAAGAAAAGTAAGAAGCAGTATAAGCAAGAAGTAGAAATTGCTAATAAGATATTAAGAAAATATATGGAGGAATAGATATGATAAAGTTAGACGAAAACAAGTTAAATAAGCTTCAGACCTCATCAGCAAGATTAGATAAAGAGTATGGCCCCAAAGGTTCTCCTTCACGTGAAGCTTTTGAAGCTCGTACTAAATCTTTCTATTATGCTGAAATATTGAAAGAGCAGCGTAAGCAACAGAAGATGACTCAGCAACAGTTGGCTGATAAGATTGGCAAGAAGCGTGAGTTTATCAGTAATATAGAGCGTGGTAATAGTGATATGCAGCTGTCAACCTTTCTCTTAATTAGTAATGCACTTGGGCTCAGATATTCTTTAGTTGTTGGTTGAATATGATATTATTGATATTTGACAGTTTCAAGGGTTGCATGAGCAGCCAAGAGGCAAACGAGGCGTGCGCCAAAGGATTGAGAGCCCAGCATGACGATGTGGAGATAAATCAGATCGAGGCCAGCGACGGTGGCGAGGGCTTCCTGCGTGCGATGAACCCCGACAAGGTATTGCACTGCCACGTCCACGACGCGATGATGCGGTGGACTGACGCTGACTACGGTATCAAGGATGGAAAAGGCATCATCGAGGTGGCGCAGGCCGTGGGACTCGACAAGATAGAACCGGAGCTGCGCAATCCTCTCGTGGCAACGAGCTACGGTGTCGGCGAGTTGATGGTGCATGCGTGGGAACAGGGCTGTCGAGAGTTTATCGTGGGACTGGGCGGCTCAGCGACGAGCGACTGCGGACTGGGCATGCTTCGTTGTCTGCGCCACCATGCCCAACAGCGGTTGCATCAGATGTGGTACGACCTCTTCGATACCTCTGTGCTGAAGTCGGTTCGCGTGACGCTTGCCTCCGATGTCGATAATCCGCTCACAGGTCCGCGAGGCGCTGCCCATGTCTTTGCACCACAGAAGGGAGGCGACGAACGGCAAGTGGAACTTCTCGAACGCCGTGCGGCTACTTTCGCTACGATGGCAGCCAAGCATCAAGGTTTCGACATGAGCCAAAGACCCGGCGCCGGTGCTGCCGGTGGACTGGGCTATGCCTTCATGCAGTTCATGGATGCTCAGATGGAGAGTGGTGCAGAACTGGTGCTGCGAAGCAATCGTTTCGACGACATGCTGCAACAAGCTGATCTTGTCATCACGGGCGAGGGCGCTTCCGACGCCCAAACACTCATGGGCAAACTGCCAAGCATAGTCTTGCGTCATGCGCAGAAGGCAGGAGTACCCGTCGTTCTTGCCAGTGGGCGCATAGAAGATCGGGACGCATTACTCGGCGCTGGCTTCTCGCAAGTAGTATGTATCAACGACGGACAATCGGTAGACGAGAATCCGCTCGACAAGGAGGTGGCACATAAAAGGTTAGGGAAAGCGGCTCAAGGCATTACTCTGCCTTAACACAGGTCTTTCCCTACCCCTCAAGAAGTCTTTTTGCTCTCACTATCCCCGCAGGAAGGGGATGTTTTACTTGTTTGTACACAGCATGAATGGAAAGCGGACTCCTTTTCCTGCTTTGAATGTTACACTGAAAAACAATCTATTTATACCAAATGAACTGAGCCTAATCTTTGTTTCAAGAATTTGAGGAATGCGAAGTCTCATCTTAGAATCCTCTTTTTCTCGAATTCTTGATATGAGCGATCACCATTGAGCAGGGGGACGAGCCCCATGCTCTCAATGGCTTTTATTTCATCTTCCAAATCTTCGCCTTACCGCCTTTCACGCTCAACTTGTCGTAGGGCTTGGTGGGGAAGACGAGGTTGGTGAGAGCGAACTTGCCGTCACCGTCAAAGACTTCCACGCTGCTCTTGTCGATGAAGATCAGCACACGACTGGCTTTTCCGTGAGTGGGGGCTGTCGTAACGGAAGCAAAGACATCGCTGAAGTCGGTCTGTCCGCTCTTCATGCGGTCTACAGAGAAACTCTTCTCAGCGGCATCATAGCGCATGACCACACGTTCGCCCTTGCCATTAGAGAGTTCGATGGTGGCATTGCGACGCAGTCCGCTCACCTCTATCATGCAGGCATCGCTCAAGCTTTGACCTTTCTTGCTGAAGGCTTTCATGATCTCCGGTGATGGCTTCACGCTGAGATAATCCTCATTGCCGTCGGTGAAGATGCCGAGATCACGGGGAATGCCGTTGCCAGAACGGTATTGCTTGGTGGGGACGACGGCAGCATACTGCCAGTTGCTCATCCAGGGCAGAGCCACATGACGACCGTCGGGAGCGTTGCTGAAAGTCACTGTGGCATAGTGGTCCTTGCCGTAGTCCATCCATTTGGTCACCTCGGGCTTGCTCTCACAGGTAAACTGATGGCCGTCCCACTGGCCTACGAAATACTGCGTGGCCGAACCACCGAAGGGTCCGCCGGGGTTGATATTGCAGAAGAGCACCCATTTGCCGTTTGCCATCTCTATCAGGTCGGGGCATTCCCATACACCCTTGTGGCAACCATAGCCTTCACCGAAGCTGCTCTCATATTTCCAGTTCTTCAAGTCCTTCGATGAGTAGAAGTTCATCTTCTGTCCCGTGGCCATCACAAGGTTCCACTCTTTCGTGGCTTCGTTCCAGATCATCTTCGGGTCGCGGAAGTCCGGCTCTTTGGCCGTGAGGGTCGGGTTGCCGCTGTATTTGGTGAAGGTCTTACCACCGTCGTTGCTGTAGGCCAGGCTTTGTGTCTGACTTTCGGCTGCCGATGTGTACATGGCCACAATGGCATTCTTGCCAAATCCGGCTGTGTTGCTGCTGTCTACGATGGCTGAACCGCTGAAGATCGTGCCCAAGTCGTCGGGCTCAATGGGCGTGCCCTCGTATTGCCAATGAACTAAGTCGCGGCTGGTGGCGTGGCCCCATGTCATGTTTCCCCAAATAGAACCGTAGGGGTTGAACTGATAGTAGAGATTCCACACGCCATCCTTATAAAACAATCCGTTGGGGTCGTTCATCCATCCCCACAGAGGAGTATGGTGATAGACGGGTCGGTAAGCCTCTCGGTTGGTGGTGTCGAAGGTGTCGCTCTCCTTCATCAACTGCCAGCAGCTGTAGTCCTCAATGTTGCCGACCGTACGGTAGTTGCCTTGAAAGCTAAAGTCGAGGAGTACCTTTCCGTCTTTGCCGAACTTGCTGATGTCAAGAGGCACGAAATAATCGGGCTTACCAGTTGCAAGACGCACCTTAATGTCTTGCATGGAGTGACTGTCCTTGATGACTTTAATGGTGGTCTCGTTTTCCTTCTCCTCTATAGGCAGCAGGATGTAGCGTTTCTGAGTATTCACACTCATCATGGCGTGCTTGTCGGAAAGAATATGGCGTATGAACCACTGATGGCTCTGTGCCAGAAGGCTGCCCGTGCCCATGAGCAGGGCAGCCAAGAGGATTGAGAATCTTTTCATGTTGGAAACAGATGTGTACTGAATGGTTTACTTGTCGTAGCCTTTATTCTGCGTGTACAGTCCGGGGATGTAGTAGAGCTGGTTGTAGGGAACCGGCCAAAACTCGTTTTTACCCGGCGTGAAGTTCGCGTCCTTGTAGTACTCGGCATAAGGCTGACCGTCGTAGACATCCTTGGCCTCGCTCTTGAAATAGTTGTTGAGAGTTTCGGAGGCGATGCCCCAGCGGCGCAGGTCGAAGAAGCGGCTACCCTCCATACCCATCTCCAGTCGGCGCTCCCAGCGCAGGCACTTGCGGGCTGTCTCCTTGTCCTGGAAGTAAGACTCAGGATAGAGAGCGATGTCGCACTGGTCGGCGGCGTATTCAATATGCTTTTTGATAGAGTTCTTGGCACGCTGACGGATGTCGTTGATGATCGTACGGGCTTCTTGCAGACGGCCCAACTCGATGAGAGCCTCGGCGCGCATGAGCATCACGTCGGTGTAGCGCAGCACATAGTCGTTCATGTCGAAGGCCTGCCAGGGACGGTTGTAGGACTCGCCCTTGGAACGCTGCGGCACTTCCTTCATCGAGGTATAGTAGCCGTAGGTGTTCGGCGTGCGGGAGTTGGCCTTGGTGAGCGTGTATTCCGGCTCATACTTGTAGGGGAAGGTCGGCATGCCCACCGTGTGGAAGAGCCGCGGATCCCACTTCTGTGCTGTCGGCTTGCCATTGACAGGATATTCGTCGCTGTCGTTGTAGTCGGTGAACTCGGGCAGACCGTTGCGGGTCTTATAGGCATTGACGAGGTTCTGTGAAGGCTTGTGGAAGTCCCATCCGCACGACCAGATGCCCCAGCAGCCGTTGAGCGTGTTGGACCAGTTGGCGCGCCCGTAGCGAGTGTGGTCCTCGGAGTAGTCACTGGCCTGCACAGCGAAGATGCTCTCCTTGCTGTTCTTGTAGTCTGGCAGGAAGATGTCGCCATAGTCCTCAAGGTAACCATAGTGTGAAACCTTGACCACGTCGGTGTAGTCCACTACCTTCTGCATATAGTCCTTGTTGATATGGCCCACGCCGTCGGTAGCCTCGTAGCCGTCGCCCCAGGCCAGGGTGAGATAGCACTTGGCCAGGTAAGCGGCGGCGGCAATCTTGTTGGCGCGTCCGCCCTCGCTCTGCTTCTCGGGCAGATTATCGTAGGCAAACTTAAAGTCGTCGATGACTTTGCCGAAGAGCTGTTCGTAGGTGTATTGTGTGTTGGAGGTCTTCTCCGTGGCCTTGTCCTTATAGACCTGCTCGTCAATCCATGGCACCTGACGGAACACGGAGATGAGCTTGAAGTAGAAGTGGGCGCGCAGGAAGCGGACCTCAGCTTCGCGCTCTGTCGTTGTCTGCCCCCCAAGCACGTTGTTGCCGTTCTCCTCCAGGGAGACCAGGGCGCGGTTGCAGCGTGACACGGCACAGAACAGACGGTACCAGAGCTCGTCGAGCTCGCCACGTGTGGAGGTCAGCGAAGACCATACCTCGATGTCGTGATAACCTGTGTCACCCGTTCCGCCACCGCCTTTGAGACAGTCGTCGGATGCCAGGTCGCCGTAGGGCCAGAGGTTGAAGGGATAGGAATACCAGCAGTCGCCGAGCATGGCATAGGCACTGTTGACCATCTTCTCCGGGTCGGAGAAAGCCTTGTCCTCATCGACTACGGCGGTCGGTGTGTAGTCCAGGAAATCGTTGCAGCCGGTCAGGCTCAGGGTCATGGCAGCTGCCAAAGCGATGACATATATCTTTTTCATGATGTGATACTTTATTATATATATAGATGTGATGGTGTTAGAATCCTACTTGCAAACCGAAGGAGACGGAGGAAGAGAGAGGATAGTTCCAGTCGGGGTTCTCAGGATCGGGGCAGGTCAGCGAGTTGCTCTTGATGGTCAGCAGATTCTGCCCGGAGACATAGACGCGGGCACTGGTCATGTGGAGCTTGCTGAGCAGCGATGCCGGCAGGCGGTAACCCATTTGCAGGGTGCGGAGCTTCAGATAAGATCCGTTCTCCACGAAGTAGGAAGAGGCACGGCCCTCGTCCGCGCGGTTCATCGTGCTCAGACGTGGAATCGACGAGCTGGTGTTGTTGGTGTTCCAGGCACCGAGCAGCCGGCTGCCCTTGTTCGATCCCGGGTCGGTGATGGCCCAGAAGTCAGTCTGGAACTTTTGGTTGTTGTACACATCCTGGTCGGCGACGCCCTGCCAGAACATGGTCATGTCGAAGTTTTTATATGTCAGACCGATGTTCAGACCGTAGGAGAAGGCGGGCACCGGATTGTAAATCCACGTCTGGTCGTCGCTGGTGATCTTGCCGTCGTGGGTCAGGTCCTTATATTTCAGACCGCCGAGGCGTGCGTTGGGCTGTCCGGAGGCATCGACCTCCTCCTGTGTCTGGAAGAGTCCGTCGGCGACATATCCTACGATGGAACCGTAAGGCTTGCGGCTCTGTACGAGGTTCTGCGTCGTCGTGTGGGCATAAGCGCCTGTCGTTGAGGAGGGCAGATAGGTGACGCGGTTGCGGAAGAAGCTCAGATTGCCGTTGAGGTCGAGGCCGAGGCCGCAGGCCAGCGTCTTTCTGTAGCCCAGGGCGAACTCCATACCCCAGTTGCGCAGCGAGGGGCCGTTCTGCCACTGGTTGCCGCCCTCACCCGTTGCTCCAAGGTAAGCGGGATTGATGAGCATGTCCTTCACGTTCTTGATATAGGCGTCAACAGAACCGTAGAGTGAGTTGCCGAGCGTGGTGAAGTCCAGACCTACGTTGTACTGCGTGGCGGATTCCCACTTGAGGTCGGGGTTGGCCAGCTGTGTGGCACGGTAGCCGGAGGGGAAGGTGCCGGAGCCTTGCAGGGCGAGGTCATAGGCGGTGGAGGTGACGCGGTCGAGACCGTAGTCTACGACATAGAGGCCGAACTGCGCGTTGTTGTCGATGGCCTGGTTACCGGTCTGTCCCCAAGAGAGACGGAGCTTGGCGTCGTTGAGCCAGTTGTAGTGGAGCAGCTGAGAGAAGCGGAAGCCGAGGGAGGCAGCGGGGAAGGTACCCCAGCGGCTGTTCTTACCGAAGCGGGAGGATCCGTCCTCGCGGATGGTGAACGATGCCAACAGCAGGTCTTGCCAGTTATAGTCGATCTTGCCGAAGAAGGAAGCCAGGCGATAACCGAACTTGGCTCCGCTGTTGTTCATCGTGCCGGTGGCAGCGTTGGGCCACATATAGTCCACGTCTTCCAGGGCATACCCCTCGGAGTAGGCCGAGAAGTCGATGATGCTCTGCTTCGAGAGCTCGCTGCCCAACAGCATGTTGAAGCGGTGGTCGCCGGGGAGCGTGAAGAGATAGTTGGCGGTGTTGGACCATACCCAGTTGGTCTCGTTGTTGTTGGAGAGCGTCGTCTTGGCGATGTTGTTGCGGACCACGTCCGACTGGTAGGTGTGGGTCAGCGCATTAATGAACGATGTCTTGTAGTCAATACCGAAGTTGGACTTCAGCGTTAGGCCTTTGATAGGCTTCAGCTCTACGTAGGCGTTGCCGAAGATTCTCCAGTAGTCGAGATGGTTGTCGCGGTTGTCATACTGCTCACGGGCCGGGTTCTCACGGTCGGACATGGAACCGACCGGTCCGGCGAAGGTCTTTCCGTCTTTCTCATATACCGGTACGACGGGCGGCATCTTCAGCGCGTTCTCCATCGGAGCGCAGTCCACCTGTGTAGAATAGGTGACGGTGAGGTTCTCGCCCACGGTGACCATCTTGTTGAGATTCCAGGAGGTGTTCAGCCGGGCGGCGATGTTCTGGAAGCTGGTGTATTTCAGGATTCCGTCCACATCCTTGTATCCCAAGGAGAACATGGCACTGTGCTTGTCGTTGGCGTGAGAGAGCGAGAGGTCATAGTTCTGCGAGAAACCAGTGTGGGAGATGGCGTCCACCCAGTCAGTGTCAGAGAAGGGCATGGTCTGCCGCTCGTTGATATATCCGTTGTAGCGTCCGGCGGCCGTATAGGAAACGGTCTTGCCGGTTGCCGGGTCGTAGGCGGTGACCGGAATGCCGTTGGCGGCCTTGAGGTCCACGCCGTAGTTGCTGGCATAGGCCACGGGGTCCAGTCCGTCGTTGAGGGCGGCCTGTGCCATGGCGGTGAGATAGCTGCCGGTGTTCAACAGCTTCATCTTCGACTGGCTGGTATAGAACTGTGCGGTGAGGTTGGTCGAGAAGTCGATGGCGATCTTGTCGCCTTTCTTTCCCTTCTTCGTCGTGATGATGATCACACCATTCGAAGCGCGTGAACCGTAGATGCTGGCTGAGGCTGCGTCCTTGAGCACCTGCATGCTCTCGATGTCGTTCATGTTGAGTGAGTTCAAAGCCATGTTGGTCGGCACGCCGTCAACGATGAACAATGGGTCCTGCGAGGAGTTGAACGAACCGATACCACGGATGCGTACCGTTCCCGTGCCGATAGGCGAGCCGTTTGTGGTGACGGTCATGCCCGGCACCTTACCTTGCAGGGAGCGCATGGGGTCGGGATCAGGAGATGTCTGCAGGTCCTTTGTGTTCACCACAGCCACCGAACCGGTCAGGTCGGCCTTGCGCTGAACAGTGTAACCCGTGACGACAACCTCGTTGAGCTCTTTGGCATTCTCCTTCAGCTCAATGGTCATGTTGCTGCCGGCTTTCAGTTCCTGCGTAGCATAACCTATATAGGAGACGACCAGTGGGGAACCTTGTGGCGCCTTGAACGAGAAGTGGCCGTCGAGATCGGTGACGGCACCGTTGGATGTACCTTTCTGGATGACGGACACACCGATGATGGGCTCACCAGTAGCATCCTTGACTGTACCGCTGACGATGATGTCTTGTGCCCAAGCCGACACACTGACTGTTGCCAACGTCATGCCGAGCAACGCTCTTCTGAAGTGTTTCATGTGATTGAATTTTAGTTATTAATCCGTAGAGGATGATTTGATTTCGGTTGCAAAGTTATGGAATATTGATATAAGTCAATTCAACGATCTGTTCAGAGGATGAAACATTTGATACATGTAACAATATTCAATGTATTGGTTTAAAATATAAAATGCTTATTAGTCAAAGCTCTTAATATTGAATATGAATGTTTGAATCGTGATGTATAAACCCGCAAAGTAGCCGCCGGTATGAGTGCAGTGTGGGTATAGTGAAATGAAATACAAAAGCCCCGATACATCTTATATAATAAGGTGTACTGGGGCAACTTGTTTTATCTCTCTGTTGTGAGAAGAGTAGTGATATGATGGATTAGGATCGGATATGTATTGAGAACCTTTACTTTGTCGAGCATGTTCTATGGCTTTAGGCAAAGCAAAAGTCCCCGAAAGAATGTTGACCCTACTTCACTCTGTCAAGCAGGCTCTGTGGCAGCTTAGGCATGGCACCAGGCTGAGTGCAGACAAAGGCACTGACCTCAACAGCGAGCTTGTGGGCTTCCTTAATAGGCATTCCGGCAAGGATGGCAGAGGCAAAGGAGCCTGTGAAGCTGTCGCCGGCACCTACCGTGTCGTCCACTTCCACCTTGGGTGTAGGCTGGAAGCTCTTCACGCCGGGCGCAAAGACGTAGCTGCCGTTGGTGCCACAGGTGAGCACGAGCATCTTCAGGTTGTACTTGCCGAGGATGAGATAGCACTTGTTCTCGATGTCGAGACCGGGATAGCCGAAGAGACGACCGATGGTGACGAGTTCCTCATCGTTGATCTTGAGGATGTCACAAGCTTTAAGACTGTCCTGGATGATCTCTTTGGAGTAGAAGTTCTGGCGCAGGTTGATATCAAAGATCTTCAAGCATGCCATCGGCGTGGTGTCGAGGAAGCGGTGGATCGTGTCGCGCGAGATCTTGTTGCGCTGAGCCAGTGAACCAAAACATACGCAACCGCAGTGCTTGGCTACGTTCTCAATCTCAGGTGTGAAGGGAATGTTGTCCCAAGCCACGTTTTGTTTGATGTCGTAGGTAGGTACTCCTTCTTCATCGAGTTCCACCTGTACGGTACCTGTTGGGTAGTCTACACGCGGCATGACATACTTCAGATGCTTCTCGTCGAACTCTTTGAGTGTTTGATCACCTAATGCATCGTTTCCAATAGCACTGATTGCATAGGCATCATTACCAAATTGGCTGGCATGATAAGCGAAATTAGCGGGTGCACCACCCAACTTGCTGCCGTCGGGCAGGCAATCCCACAAGGCCTCACCGAGGCCGACAATGACTTTGTTCATAGTTATTATTTATTTGACGTTCTTGATATAGGTAAACAGATAGACGACACCGACGGCCATGACGAGCACGGCTCCGGCTTGTCCCATGGCATCAGAGGCAAAGCCCATCAGCAGCGGGAAGATGGTACCACCGAAGAGTCCCATGATCATCAGACCACTGACCTCATTTTGTTTGTCAGGCACACTCTGCAAAGCTTGAGCGAAGACGAGCGAGAAGACGTTGCTGTTGCCGTAGCCTACAAGTGCGATGGCAATATAGAGTATAAGTTTGGTGGTTCCAAAGAACAGTCCGCACATCGAAAGGGCCATCATCGTGATGGAGATGACGAAGAACAATCGGTTGTTGACAACGCGCAGGAAGAAAGAGCCTGTCAGACAGCCGAGCGTACGGAAAATGAAATAGAGAGAGGTGGCAAAAGCGGCATCGTTGAGTGTCATGCCCAGTCGCTCGATGAGAATTTTCGGTGCTGTGGTATTCGTACCGACGTCGATACCCACGTGGCACATGATGCCGATGAAGCTCAGCAGTACGATGGGCTTACCCAGCAGACGGAAGCAGGCTGCGAACTGTTTGCCCACTGTCGGTGAGGTCTCACCGGCAAAGGCAGGACCTTCCTCCTCAATAGGTGTGGAGAGGAGGAACAGCGAGGCGGCGATACCGATGATCATATAGATGGGGAAGAGCACGCGCCAGCCGAGACCGAAGGAGGGGATGGCCTGCGTAGCGCCCCAGGCAGCGATGTAAGGAGCCATGAACGAGGCAATAGCCTTGACAAACTGGCCGAAGGTGAGCGTAGAGGCGAGGTGACCGCCGCGGACTACGGTGGCAACAAGGGGGTTGAGCGAGGTCTGCATGAGCGCGTTGCCGATACCCAAAAGAGAGAAGCTGACAAGCATCAGACCAAAACTCTCGCCGAAGAGCGGCAACAGGAGCGACACCACGGTGACGATGAGTGACAGCAAAACGGTCTTCTTGCGTCCGATCTTGTTCATCAATACACCAGTCGGCACGGAGAAGATGAGAAACCAGAAGAATACCAAGGATGGGAAGATGTTGGCGGTAGCATCATTGAGTCCCAAGTCCTTCTTCACAAAATTCGATGCGATGCCCACCAGGTCGACGAAGCCCATGGCAAAGAAGCAAAGCATGACACTGGCCAAAGCCAGCTTGTTGATCTTGTTGTTCATGTCTTTATTTATTTAGGTTTTTGTTTTCCTATTCCGAGGTAGCCTCACTTACGTGTGAGACCATCCTAAGATTGTTGCCACGAAATTACGAAAACTATTTCAAAGTTGTGTTATTCATTCGTGCAAATGCTGTAACTTTTTCGACATGTATCAATTTTCTCATTGAATGAAACAATTGTTGAACCTTGTAGTGCTCTTGTTTTCATTCTTTTGCGTCCTCTTTGACGTCTGTCGGATATTTGCCGTATTGCTTCTTGAAGCAGGAAGAGAAATAGCCCGGCGTGCCGAAGCCTACCTCATAGGCCACTTCTGCCACAGTTTTATCGGTGGCTTTGAGCAGTTTCATGGCCCGTTTGAGGCGCATCTCTTTCAGCAGTTCTACGGGCGACATACCCGTCATCGCCTTCACCTTACGATAGAGTTGCACACGGCTGATGCCCATGTCGGCTCCAAGATCATCCATCTTCAGCTTCATATTACTCATATTCTTCAGGATAGCCTGGCGCAGCGTGTCCATAAACATCTTGTCGGGCGTGCTGAGTTTTTCCTCTTGTTCATGGCTCTCCGTCGTTTGTTGCTTCTCTGCGGCAAAGATTTCTTTGAGCTTCTGTCGGTTAGCGAGCAGACTGGCAATATGGGCGAGAAGCACTTCAGCGCTGAAAGGTTTGGTGAGATAGGCGTCGGCGCCTTGGCTGAGTCCTTCGGCCTGCTGCTGTTCCGTGCTGCGTGCGGTGAGCAGGATGACGGGAATATGGCTGGTCAAGGGATCGGCTTTCAGCTTGGCGCAAAACGCCAGTCCGTCCATCACCGGCATCATCACGTCGCTGATGACCAGGTCGGGCACACTCTCACGGGCCAATTTCCATCCACTCTGTCCGTCGCTGGCTTCAAGCACGTAATAGCGGTCGAGGAGCAGCGTGCGCAGGTAGCGGCGCATGTCGTCGTTGTCGTCTACGATCAGCACCGTGGCAAGCTCGTCGCTCTGGTCGCGCACGACGATGTCGTGTTGTCCGTCCTGCACCGACCGGCAGCTGATGGCGTGCGCGTCATCGGGCTCTGTGTCCTGAATCATCTTTTGCGTTTCTTTTTGGAATTGCAGCACGTTGGTGACGAGATGCAGCAGTTGCTCGGCGTTGCGCCTTACGATGTCGAGCAACTCATGGTCGCTCTCGCTGAGTGTCTTGCTCTCGCTGAGTCGCTGCAGTGGACCGTTGATGAGCGTCAGCGGTGTGCGCAGTTGGTGGCTCGCATTGGTGTAGAAGCGGTTTTGTTCTTCGCCGAGCTCCTTCATCCGGTGGTTGGCCCGGCGTGTAAAGACGATGGCCCGCCATACGAGCAACACGGCAACCAATAGTATCAGTGCCACGACGAGCGAAACAAAGAGCAGGGTGCGCTGCACGTGATAGAGTCCCAAGTAATCCTCTAACTTATTCTGAATGGTGATCAGGTATTGGCTTTGCCGCATCATCTCGTTGGCGTTGATGGCGATCTCTCCGACATTTTGCGGCGTGACCACGATGCTCTTGATGATGTTCGTACGCTTATAGGGCTTGTGCTCAAGGATTCTCAGTGCCAGGGCAATAATCTCTTCGCCGTGCGTAGGATAGATATAACTGGCGGCGAGCTTTCCCTGTTGTATGGCGTCAATACCTTCGCCGGGCAGTGCATCGATACCGAGGAAGTAGATGCTTTTCTCTTTTCCAAGTTCTTTGGCAGCCTTGTAAGCACCGAAAGAAGCCAAGTCGCTTTGGCAGAAGACAACGTCGAGCGGTTTACCTGCCTGCAACCACTTTTTCGTGGCAGCGTAGGAGTCTTCCAACGACCAGTTAGTTTTGATATGTTGGAAATCCAGTTCCGGGTGCTTCTTCATCACGCTGGAGAAGCCTTGGTAGCGCTCGCGGTCGGGCGACATCACCAGTTGTCCGGTGATCTCCAACACTACCGGGCGTCGGCCCACGTGTATACTGTCGCGACAAAGACGTGCAGCATACGTGCCGATGGCGCGTCCTGCCTCCACGTTGTCGCCGCCGATATAGGCCGTGTAGTCGTTTGATGAAGTCTTCCGCTCGAAGAGGATGACGGGGATTCCGTATTTCTTTGCCCGTTCCACGCAGGGTGACAGTGGCTTATATTCGTTTGGTGAGATGACGAGCAAGTCCACGCCGGCATCGATGAGGCTGTCGATCTGCTGCCGCTGTTGCTCGGTGTTGTTGTCAGCATTGGTGATACACACCTTCACGTCGGTGTCGTAGAGATGTTGTGCGGACAGCATCTCGTTGTTGACTTTGTCGCGCCAGCGTCCGCCGACACATTGCGATACACCTATTTTATATTTATAGGAGGCGCGCGGCGTGCAACCCGTGATGAGCAAGAGCGTCATCAGAGAAATGAGAAGCAGTTGGTTTATCAGTATCGTCTTAGGTTTCTTCATGTGGCTTAAGTCTAATATAGGTGTTTCCGGACGTGGTGCTCATCAGTAGACCCTTACGTCGCTGATGACCGAGGATCCGACGGCATCGTTGAGGCGTCGGGTGATCTGTGTGTGCATCATGCTGAGGTCTTGCCGCAGTGCCGGGTTGTCGATTTTCACGTGCAGCACTTGGTTGCGGATGAACTTTTCGCGGGTATAGTCCGAGATCATGTGTCCCATGACCTCATCCCACGCCTCCACGATGCGTCGCTGTAGCAGAGGTGTCTCCAGTCCTTCCTTTCTGAGCATTTCCTTCAGCAGGTCGCCAATCGGTTTTACTTCGCGCTTAAACATATATTCAATGATGAATGTTGAATGTTGAATGATGAGTTATTCCCATGATGAATGTTGAATGATGAGTGATGAATGGTTTCAACATTGTAATCATTCAACATTCATCACTCAACACTCAACATTGTGTAGCATTTCCGTCCTCCACATGAAAGAGTTTATAGTCCTCGCCGACGTGTTGCAGAATATGGTCGAGATGGTCGCGGTTGGTGTCCGTGATGAAGATCTGACCATAGTCGGGACGGGCCACGAGCTTGATGATCTGCTCCACCCGGCGGGCGTCGAGCTTATCGAAGATGTCGTCGAGAAGCAGCAGTGGCGTGGTACCTGATGCCGTCTTCTTTAGGAAAGAGAACTGAGCGAGCTTCAGAGCCAGCACGTAAGTCTTCGTCTGTCCCTGGCTCGCCTCGCGTCGCATGGGGTAGCCCTCAAGGAGCATCTCCAGATCGTCGCGGTGAATACCGTGGAGCGAATAGCCCACGGCACGGTCTCGCAGACGGTCGCGACGAATCACATCGAGCAAAGGACCACGCTGCCCGTGGGAGACATAGTGCAGCGAGACCGTCTCGTGGTGATCGGAGAGCGTGTCGTAGATCTGCTGAAACACCGGTGTCATCTCTTCCACAAACTGGCTGCGCTTGTGAAAGACTTCTTCTCCGGCTGAAGCCATCTCCTCTTCCCATAGGTCCATGAGCGAGGCGTCGGGCTCTGTTTCCATCTTCAACAAGGCGTTGCGCTGCTGCAAGGCTTTGTTGTAGCGGGTCAGCGCGTCCATATAAGTATGGTCATACTGCGCGATGACCACGTCCATGAGCCGTCGCCGCTCCTCACTTGTACCGCTGACCAGACTGTTGTCCGATGGTGTGACAAAGATGAGCGGGATGAGCCCGATGTGCGTTGAGAGCTTCTTATAGTCCTTGTGGTTGCGCTTGAACTGCTTATGTCGTCCTCGCTTCATGGCCGCGTAGATGTTCTCCTGCTGTCCCTGGTCACCCTCATAGTCGCCCTCGATGACGAAAAACTCTTGATCATGGTTGATCACCTGCGAGTCGATGTTGGTGAAGTTGCTGTGGCAGAACGAGAGGAAATAGACCGCGTCGAGGATGTTGGTCTTTCCTTCACCGTTGTTGCCGATGAAGCAGTTCACCTTCGGCGAGAGCTCCAGCGCAGTGCTCTTTATGTTCTTGTAATTGATGATTGATATCTTCTTCAGTCTCATAATACTATGGGCTCTATTTGGGCTTTGCCTTGCCTTACATGTGCAAAGATAAGAGTTTTGAAGCTAAAAAGCGAAAAAAGAGTCGCATAAATTTTAGTATTCGAGGGAAAATTGCTAATTTTGTACCGATATATTGCGCCGTGTCCGCTGGAGATGGTGCAGCTGTGTATCAACAATCGTCAATGGAATAACAAAAAATCATTTCAAATAAATGGCAAACAACAACGGTCAGGCAACATTTGACGCTGCCTTTAAGTCACAAGAGTTTTTCGACAAGAACAAGAAGATTTTACTGGGTGCTATCATCGCAGTGGTAGTTATTGTCGCAGGATATTTCTGCTATAGCGCATTCATCGGCGGTCCCCGTGAGGAGAAAGCCAGTACTGCACTGGCCCGTGGTCAGGAGTACTTCAATGCAGAGCAGTTCGACAAGGCTCTCAACGGCGATGGCGCAGGCTATACAGGCTTTGTGAAGATTGCTGACGACTACAGTTCTACAGATGCCGGCAACCTTGCCAAGCTCTATGCCGGACTGAGCTATGCTTATCTGGGTAAGTGGAACGATGCTGTCAAGTATCTTGAGGACTATTCTCCCAAGGGCGACGCCATGGTCAGCCCCGCCGCTATCGAGGCTCTGGGCAATGCCTACGCTCATGTCGGACAGATCGACAAGGCCGTGAGCAAACTCCAGGAGGCTGCTGACAAGGCCGACGACAAAGCTGAGGACGGCACCAACAACAGTTTGTCTCCTATCTTCCGTCTGCAGGCCGGCGAGCTGCTGGAGTCTCAGGGCAAGAAGGCTGACGCGCTGAAAGTCTATCAGGACATCAAGAAGAAATATGTCAACTCTCAGCTTGTACAGAGCAACGAGATTGACAAGTACATTGAGAGAGCCAGCATCTAAAGCCGGGCTCTTTCACACCGTTAGGGGGATTTAGCTAAAAATATTATGGCTACAGCATTACATCATTTATCTGATTACGACACGACAAGCGTACCCGATGCAAGTAACATGTGCTTCGGTATCGTCGTCGCTGAGTGGAACAAAGATATCACGGGCGCGCTGCTCGACGGCTGCGTGTCTACGCTTGAGAAGCATGGCGCACTGCCCGAGAATATCCATGTCAAGACCGTGCCCGGAAGTTTCGAACTCGTCTATGGCGCACAGCAGTTGTGCAAGAACGACGGTTTCGACGCCATCATCATCCTGGGTAGTGTCATCCGTGGCGATACGCCGCACTTCGACTATATCTGCCAGGGCGTCACCTTTGGCATCTCACGTCTCAATGCCACACAGAACATTCCTGTTATCTATGGCCTTCTGACCACCAATGATCATCAGCAGGCAGTAGACCGCAGTGGCGGCAAGCTCGGCAATAAAGGCGACGAGTGCGCTGTCGATGCCATCAAGATGGCAAAGTTCTAATGGTAGAATATCATCTTTATCAGCAGACTTTATGATTCTCTACGATCTCTTGCAGGCCTATCGTTTCGACGAGATTATGGCCACTATTAATAATATGTACCCCGGCACATCAGGTTACCGTGACCAGCTTCACCTGGCCTACGACCTGTTGCTGAACATGCGTCCTGTGCCTTCCAAGAAGCCGATACGCTTCAAGATCATTGACGGACCGGGCGATCTGAAGTATATGGGAGCAGAAGACCGCGACTTCAACACCACGTGGGAGGTATGTCTCGGCAAGAACCTCGTCAGAGAGAAAGGCGTGGACCTGACCGATGACGAGCTCGTCGCCAACTGTCTGGTCAACATCTGCTTCACAGCCCGCCATCCAAAGGCATTTGACAAAGCCTTTGAGGAGCTGCATCAAGAGTGACATCCTTTATCTTTCTTCTCATAGTCAGGGTAGGAGTGATCCTATCCTGATTTATTTTCATATATCCATTTCCTTTTTCCTAATAATTTGCTACCTTTGCAACTATGAATACAGAAATGAGTCTCAACGTACTTTCCGAGAACGATCTTCTTTGGTTGAAAGAAAAGATACAGTCTTCCGACCATATTGTGATAACAGGCCATTCGCGTCCCGACGGCGATGCGATGGGTTCATGTCTTGCCTGGGCTACCTGCTTGCGTGAGGCTTTTGGCAAGGAGCCTATCGTCATCATGCCCAATGCCTACCCCGATTTCTTGCAGTGGCTGCCGGGCACTCACACCATCATCCGCTACGACAAGCATCCCGAGAAAGTAGAGCAGGTACTCAATGAGGCCGATTTGCTCTTTTGCATCGACTTCAATGATAACAACCGTGTCGACACCATGGCAGAGATTCTCACTGCCTGCCGGGCACCGCGCGTACTCTTCGACCATCATCTCGGCCCACAGATGCAGGCCGACGTAAAGGTCAGTTCTGAAGTGTTCTGTTCGGCTTCGGAAGTTGTCTTCCGTGCCGCTTGGCAGTTAGGCGTCTTCGATCAGCTCAGCAAGACCTTTGCCATTTGCGACTATTGCGGCATGATGACCGACACCGGCGGCTTCACTTTCGCGTCCTCACGCCCGGATATCTTCTACATCATCTGCCAGTTGCTCACGAAAGGCATCGACAAGGACAAGATCTATCGCAACGTATTCAACAATTACAGCACATGGGCCATTCGTCTGCGTGGCTATCTTATGTCGCAGAAGCTCAACGTCTTTGAGGACCTTCACGCGTCCTACTATACGCTGACACGTCAGAACATGCTCGACTTCCACTACAAGCGTGGTGATGCAGAGGGACTTGTCAACGAGCCACTGCGCATCAAGGGTATGAAGGTCAGCATCTCGCTGCGTGAGGACGACCGCATCGACAACAAGATCTGGGTGAGCTTGCGCTCTGTTGATGACTTCTCGGTGGAGGACATGGCGCGCCGCTTCTTCAATGGTGGCGGACACTTCAATGCCAGTGGCGGGCATCTCGACTGTTCGATCGAGGAGGCAGAGAAGATCACACGCGAAGCGTTTTCGTATTATAGCGAGCAACTGAAAGGCTGATGACGGCATTTAATGTTTTTTATTCCTCAATATCAGTACTATCCAGCCTTTTTTTGCTACCTTTGCAATATTAATCAACAATAACAATAGACAGACAATGAGGAAACTGGGCTTTTTGTGCCTGATGCTGATAGGCTTGATGATGGTCGCCTCCTGCCACGATGAGGAGACTTATGCTGACCAGAAGAAGCGTGAGAGATCAGCTATCAACAAGTATATCGCTGACTCGGCAGTGACTGTGATCTCAGAAGATGAGTTCTTGAAGGACACGACGACCGACGTGAAGAAGAACGAATGGGTGCTCTTTGAGTCCTCCGGCGTGTATATGCAGATCGTACGTCGCGGTTCAGGAAAACCTTTAGCTTATGGCGAGAGTGCTACCATTTTGTGCCGTTTCACCGAGCGCAACCTGCTGACCGATAGCATCCAGCTGAGCAATGTTCTTTTCCCGAGCGTTTCTCAGACGTTCGATAAGATGAGCGTGACCAATAACTATGGTACCTTCCGTGGTTCGTTTGATACGAGCAGTCTGATGTACCGCGCCTATGGCAATGGTTCAACAACCGTTCCTCAGGGCTGGCTCGTGCCGCTGACGTTTATCAACATAGGACGCTATATCAAAGCTGACGACGAGATTGCTAAGGTGCGGCTTATCGTGCCTCACGACATGGGACAGACCTATGCCACAGCGAGCGTTTATCCCTGTCTCTACGACATCACCTACCAGCGTGGGCGATAACCGACAGTAATAAATCATAGATGATTATCAATATATGACTCTGATTAAATCTATTTCCGGCATTCGCGGTACGATTGGCGGCCGCACAGGAGATACTCTGAATCCCCTGGACATTGTGAAGTTCACTTCCGCTTACGCTACGTTCATCCGTCGCAGCGCAAAGTCTTCTGCCAACAAGATTGTCGTTGGGCGTGACGCCCGCATCTCCGGCCCAATGGTCCGCAGCGTTGTCTGCGGCACGCTGATGGGCATGGGCTACGATGTGCTTGACATTGGCCTGGCAACGACGCCGACTACCGAGCTCGCCGTGCGCATGAGTGGCGCCGACGGCGGTATCATCATCACGGCCAGCCACAATCCCCGTCATTGGAATGCGCTGAAGTTGCTCAACCACGAGGGCGAGTTCCTGACCAAGGCTGACGGCAATGCCGTGCTGGACATTGCAGAGAAGGAGGATTTTGAATACGCTGATGTGGACCACCTCGGACACTATACCCACGACGACAGCTTTAACCAGCGTCATATCGACAGCGTGCTGGCCCTCGACCTCGTGGACGTGGATGCTATCAAGAAGGCTCACTTCAAGGTGTGCGTCGACTCGATCAACTCGGTCGGCGGCATCATCTTGCCGCATTTGCTCGATGCGCTCGGCGTGGAATATAAGTTCCTCAACGGCGAGGCTAACGGTGATTTCGCCCACAACCCGGAGCCCTTGGAGCGCAATCTTGGCGGCATCATGAGTGAGGTTGCTAATGGCGGCTATGACCTCGGCATCGTAGTCGACCCTGATGTAGACCGTCTGGCCTTCATCCAGGAGGACGGTAAGATGTATGGTGAGGAATACACACTGGTGACAGTGGCCGACTACATCCTCGACCATGTCAAAGGTTCTACCGTGAGCAACCTGAGCTCTACGCGCGCCCTACGTGACGTCACCGAGCGTCATGGCTGCAAATACTACGCAGCAGCCGTTGGTGAGGTGAATGTCACTACGAAGATGAAGGAGGTAGGAGCCGTCATCGGTGGTGAGGGTAATGGTGGAGTCATCTATCCCGAGAGCCACTATGGTCGTGATGCCCTCGTGGGCATTGGTCTCTTCTTCAGCAGTATGGCACAGAAAGGCTTGAAAGCCAGTCAGCTGCGCGCTACGTTCCCGAACTATTTCATGGCAAAGAACCGCGTGGACTTGCAGCCTGATACTGATATCGACGCCATATTAAATAAGGTGAAGGAGCACTTCGCTTCTCAGCCCGACGTACAGGTTACTGACATCGACGGTGTGAAGCTCGACTTCCCCAATAAGTGGGTGCACCTTCGCAAGAGCAATACTGAGCCGATTATTCGTGTCTACAGCGAGGCACATACCGCCGAAGAGGCAGATGCGCTCGGCAAGGAGCTGATGGCGTTTGTGAAGAAGTAAAAAAGAAGCCTCACCCCTAACCCCTCTCTGAGGGAGAGGGGGAGTGATATGCTGGTTAAACGATCCATTTACCTGGCTTTAGGTATATGGGGTGGAGGTGGATAGCAGTAAATTTAAAGCGAAGAGGACAAGCCGCAATTGCGGTTTGTCCTCTTCGCTTTTTTGTGCTCTTTTTGTATATTTGGGTTTCGCCAGAGTAATCACTCCCCTCTCCCTTGGAGAGGGGTAAGGGGGTGAGGCTCATAATCTACAACCAGTTGCTTCGATAAGCATAAGGCGTTTATAGGGTTTGCCAGAGTAATTACTCCCCTCTCCTTGGGAGAGGGGTTGGGGGTGAGGCTCATAATCTGCAACCAGTTGCTTCGATAAGCAAAAGGTGTCTATAGGGTTTCGTCAGAGTAATTACTCCCCTCTCCTTCGGAGAGGGGTTGGGGGTGAGGCTGTAGAGGGGTGAGGCTTCGTGGTTAGTGTTGAGGCTTTAGATCCTCACCCAGGTGCGTCGTCTGCTCGCGTTTGATGCGCTCGCGGATCATCTTAGGCTTGGTGGCATAGACGATCGTACGGATTGAGACGTTGTAGCTGAAGTACTGCCATGCCCAGCTGAGCATCACCATCAACTTGTTGCGCACACCTAAGATGGAGCGGAGGTGAACAATGAGCCACAGTACCCACGCCATGAAGCCCTGTGTGCGTATCTTGCCTAAGTCAGCGACAGCCTTGTTGCGGCCTACGGTGGCCATAGAGCCCAGGTCGTTGTAGTGGAAGGGCTTGAGGTCCGTGTCGTGGTGAGACAGTCTTTTGAGGTTTTCGGCAAGTTGGTTGGCTTGCTGGATAGCCACCTGCGCCAACTGTGGATGGCCTTTGGGATAGGCGGAATCAGCAGTCATCAGGCACTGGTCACCAATGGCGAAGATATTGTCGTAGCCACGCACACGGTTGCATCCGTCGACGAGAATGCGGAAGCCACGTCCGAGCTTGTCGCCTTCGATGCCTGTGATGGGTTGTGCACGGATACCGGACACCCAAAGGAAGGTACGCGTGGCGATAGATGTGCCGTCTTTGATGATGATACGATAGTCGCGGTAGTCCGTTACCATCTTGCCGAACTGCACGTCGACGCCCATGCCCTTTAGATATTTGAGTGCCTTCTCTGATGCTTCCTGCGACATACCTGCCAAGAGACGGTCACCGGCTTCAAGCAGATAGATGTGCATGTGCGATGCGTCCATGTCGGGATAGTCGTAGGGGATGACATAGCGCTTCATCTCCGAGATCGCACCAGCAATCTCCACGCCCGTAGCACCACCGCCTACGATGACGACGTTGAGCAGTTCCTGCCGTTCTTCCTCTGTGGCGCAGGTCAGTGCACGTTCCAGGTTAGAGAGCAGTGCATTGCGCAGACCCATGGCCTCAGACAGGGTGCGCATGGGGATGGCCCACTCTTCTACGTTCTTGTTGCCAAAGAAGTTTGTCGTAGCTCCTGCCGCGAAGACAAGATAGTCGTAGTCGATCTTACCGATAGATGTTTGTAGAATCTTCTTGTCGGGGAACACTGAGCGGGCTTCAGCCATGCGGAAATAGAAGTTCTTGCGCTTGCGGAAGATCTGTCGGAAGGGGAAGGAGATGGAGCTGGGAGCCAGTCCGGCAGAAGCCACCTGATAGATCAGTGGGGGGAACTGATGGTAGTTGTTCTTGTCGATAAGCACTACTTGCAGGTTGCTGTCTTTGAGTTGGTTGGCAAGCCGCAGGCCTCCTAAGCCGCCACCGACGATGACCACTCGCTTCTGACCGCTTCTATTGATATTGACACTCATTATTATATATATGTAGTTATGATTAGAGAAATCTCCTTAGAAGTCTTTTTGGCGACTATTCTCGCCTTATCCTGATTGATGTTACAAAGGTAATGCAAAATTCTGAATTCTGCAACTACATCAGTACTCTTTTGCTCTTGCATGTTGATTTATATGATTTAAGGCAATGTCGTACTTTGATTTTTTCCGACAAAAGTTTGTCGTGGAGATGTTGCAATCTAGAGATGAAGAAATGAGACTTTTGGATTCGCAAAGTTATTTTTGCTAGAAAAGACTGAGAAAAAGGTACTTTGACAAGATCAAAAAGGCACTTTGACGAGAAATTCTCTAGAGAATTTCTCGTCATCTCGGTAGTTTTACACGGTCAAAGTGCCGAAATGATTGGTAAAAATAGCCTTTTTGAACAAGTAAAAAGGCAAATATGATGGCTTTAAATTGCCTATTTTATATGTTCTATAGCATAAATTACTGATTATCAAAATGTTAGTAGAAACGCTCGAAAATGGGCTTCTTTTGGGCCAGGGACGTCCTTGCTTCTGATTTTTCGATTCTCAGAGGCCGAAAAATGTCAGTTTCTTGAACAAACATTCTTCCTGTTGTAGTAATCAAAAACACCCTGATCGAGGAAGCAAGGCTTGTCCGGTCAGGGTGTTTTTATATAGATTTGTAGGTACTTGCACGCGATACAGTTGCTTTGGTGCTGTCTCGTTGGTATTGCGGGCAAGCTATAGTGTACTACTTCTTCGTGATGGCTTCCATGATGATCTTAGCCAACAGCGTAGCACCTTTCCGTGTCGGATGGATGCCGTCGCGCTGCATGATCGCGCCGAGTGTCATGTCGTCAGCAGGATGGAACGCCGTGTGGAGGTCGAGATACTGCACTTTCTCTTTGCGTGCCACCTGCTTGATGATGGGCGAGAGGTGGTTGACGATGATGCTGTCGTTGATGTCCCATGATGGTTTGACGGCAGGAATGGGTGAGCACAGCCAGATCTTTGGATGCGAAGGCAGGGCTTTAAGCGTGTCGGTCATCGCCATCAGGTCATGCTTCAACTCAGCGTTGTGCACCCAGTTGTGGGGTTTTGTGTCGTTCGTGCCAAGTTTCACGATGACGATGTCCGGTCGGAAGGCTTGCGCATCTTGCCATGCCTCTTCATGCACATAGGGCAGATCGCCCTTGCTGAGCAGCGTGCGGGCAGAGACACCGAAGTTCTTGACGAGATAGCCCTTGCCGAGCATACGTTGCAGTTGAGCCGGATAGCCCTGCTCATCGCTCATGCCGATGCCGAAGCCGTCGGTGATGCTGTTGCCGATGCATGCCACTCGGACGGCGTGAGGCTGTGGGCTGGGCAATGCCTTCAGCCATGCCGTGAGGTCGTCCATCATCTGCGGATGGGAGGGGAAGGAGGTTCTGATGCCGAAGCCGTGGCCACCATGAGGATAGATCAGCAGTGAGCAGGTGTTGCCACAAGCCCTCATGCTGCTGTAGTAAGCCACGCCATTCTGTACGGGCGGCACCACCTCGTCGTCGTTGGCCAGCAGGATGATGGCCGGAGGTGTAAGGTGAGCGCGTACCTGCGTCTCGTTGCTCCACTGCCTGACGATATCTTTATTGTCTCTGTTATAGCCGAGGAAGTTGTTGCGTGAGCCCTCGTGTGTGCCTCTGCCCATGGTGATGACGGGATAGAACAGGATGCTGAAGTTGGGTCGAAGCGCCCAAGGGGCATGTGTGCTCACCGACGCGGCCAGATGTCCGCCGGCCGAGAATCCCATGATGCCGATGTTGTCGGGATTGATCTGCCACACGTCGGCCGAGTCGCGCAGTGTTTTCATGGCCTGATAAGCGTCGGAGAGCGGTATGTTGCGGTCGCCTCTTGGCATACGGTATTTCAGTACGGCATAGGCAATGCCCTGATTGTTGAAGTACGGAGCCCAGTCGTGTCCCTCGTGTTGCAAGGCGAGATGGGCATAACCACCGCCCGGACAGTCGAGGACGGCACGGCCTGAGGGATGCTCTGGGAGGTAGACGGAGAGCGTGGATCCCCCGTCCTGGCTGTTACGAAGCTCGAAATGACGGGCCGACTGAGCGGCTGCCGTCATCACAGCGAGCGCGGCGAACAGCAATGCCGCGATGCGCTGGTGCATTTGTTTTTTCATCGTATATGCTTAGTTATTAAGTATTCTCAATCAGAATCAGTGTTTTCCATTCCATCTTGCGGTTTCCTGCTCGATGAGTCCGTCGATGGGAGCCTGGATGATCTTGCCGATCTTCATGCCCTCTTCCCGCATCACCTCTTCGAGCGGCTGGTGGTAGATGAGCGCGATGCTGCCGTTGAAGCCGATCGGCAACTGGTTCCAGCCGTCGTATTGCTTGACGTTGCGACAGAGGAAACGGCGAAAGCCCTCCTTGACGAGCGTGTAGATGGCTGGCTCGGAGAGGTTCTCTTGCAGGAAGGGAACGAAGGAAGCCAGGAACGTGTTGGGCTTGGGCTGACGGTAGACGCGGTCGATGATGTCGGCGGCAGTGAGGTGGTATTTGTCGTTGAAGCGCTGGATGATCGGCTGCGGCAACTGATTTTTCAGTATGTCGGCGACGAGCGTCTTGCCCAAGACGGCTCCGCTGCCTTCGTCACCAAGGATGAATCCGAGCGCGGGGACGTTTTTCACAATCTTCTCGCCGTCGTAGGCGCAGGAGTTACTGCCCGTGCCCAAGATGCAGGCGATGCCGGGCTGGTCACCGCAGAGTGCTCTTGCCGCGCCAAGCATGTCGCTGGCCACCTCGCAGACGCCGGTGACGTGGAGATGCCGGCGCAGGGCACGCTCCACCACGGGAATCTTTTCCGGCGTGCATCCGGCACCATAGAAGTGGAGGCTGTTGAGTGTGCATGCGGCCACCTCTTGCTGAGAAGAAGTCGCGTCGTTGCTGCAAGCCGATAGCAACTGGGGTAGGAGAGCGATCTCCACTTCGTTGGCGATCTCGTCCTCGCTCATTTGGAAAGGATTCATTCCTTTCGTGCGGATACGTGCGGCAACGGTTCCGTCGGCGATTAGCGCCCAATCTGTTTTTGTAGAACCACTGTCTGCGAGCAAAGTGTAAGTCATATTGCGTATTGTTGTTAGTTTTTCCTTATGCAAAGATACAGATTATTTTTGCAATGACAAAGTACTTTCGATATATTATTCCGGTGGTACGTCCTCTTTCCAATAAAGAAAAGAGTAAATATGAAAAGGGAAGAAGAGGGTGAAGGAGAGGCTTCGTGAGGTTGTGAGGAGGCCTGAAAAGGGCATAAAAAAAGCGATGACCTTCTCAGGCAACCGCTCTTAATCTTCAATAGGTATTAGTTCCTTCAAGGTAAAAAGATTGTTTTCAGGATAACACTGCAAAGATAATCATAATTTTTAAAACAGCAAACTTTTTACCCACATTTTTTTAAGAAAACTTATTTAAATGTTAAAAATAAGGTATTTGAGTTGGTGTGAGCACTACAAAAAAACATCTCGTGAGAATCGCATCATCGAGAATGCTCTCTTAGAGGAACAGAGTGCTTTTCAAGCTTTTTGGACACCTATATCAACGTACACTAATATTGATTATCAATGCGTTAAAAGCCTATCACAAGTCCTCGCCCCTCAAATGGCAAAGGGCACAAGCACTTGGCGCTGACACAAAATGTTTGTTGGTTTTGGTCTAAATCCATCATCATACAAAAACAAGCCACACGATCCAGTCTGCCTCCCTTTGCCGTGTAGCTCAGGGCGATAGGGACTGTTGATCGTGTGGCTTGTGCTTGCTCAAAAAAGCTGTTTGCTACATGGCGAAGACGTTGAAGCCTCCGTCCACGACGGCTACGGTGCCGGTGACAAACGATGCGGCGTCACTCATCAGATAGTGAATCGTGCCGCAGAGCTCTTCGGGTTTACCCATGCGGCCGAACGGTGTCTGGCGGATCACATCGTTGCCACGTTGGGTGTAACTGCCGTCGGGATTGGTGAGCAGTGCGCGGTTTTGCTCGGTGATGAAGAATCCCGGAGCGATCGCGTTGACGCGGATGCCCTCGCCAAACTTCTTGGCGGTCTCGGTGGCCATGTAAGCGGTGAAGTTGGAGATGCCGGCCTTGGCAGCAGCATAACCGCAAACACGTGTCATCGGACGGAAGGCTGCCATGCTGCTGAAGTTGATGATCGAACCCTTGCCCTGCTTGACCATCGGCTTGAGAAACACCTGAGTAGGAATCACCGTACCCGTGAGGTTGAGGTTGAGCACCTTTTGGAACTGCTCGGGATCGAGGTCAAAGAAATTCTGATCCGGTGCGATGGTGGCGCCTTTCATATTTCCTCCTGCGGCGTTGAGCAGCGTGTCTACGCGTCCGAAGTCCTTTAGGATGTCCTCACAGTTCTGCTTCACCAGTTCCACGTTCATCACGTCGGTCTTATAGAATTTGGCGATGCCGCCTTTGTCAGTGATCTCTTTCACGATCTCGTTGCCCACCTCTTCCTTACGTCCGAGGATAGCGATCTTGGCTCCTTGCTCTGCGAGGTACTTGCCGATGCAGCGGCCAAGGACACCTGTGCCGCCGGTGATGACGACAACATAGTCTTTAATGTTGAATAGTTCGTTCATGGTTTAATCAAAAAAATCCTGGTTGTTCGTATTTGATACCTAATTCCTTATCCACAGCGGCGAGGATACCTTGCACCTGTCCCATGGCAAACATACGGCCAAGGAAACTGTATCCGGCGTTGTATCCGCGCTTCTCGTCACCGAGCATCGTCATGCCATGGTCTACACGCATGGGCAGCACCTGTGCGTTGGGCGAAGAGAGCAGGGCTTTTCCAGCCTTGCGCTGCTGCTCCTCCTGCTCGAAGATATGGGCCAAAGCCACGAGATCAGCGCGGCCGCCCAGGTGGCTGGCCTCAGTGAAGTCGCCGTTGGGGAAGACGTGACAGCTGCGCAGATGCACGAAACTCGTGCGGCTGGCAAAGCGACGCGCCATCTCCGGCAGATTGTTCTGGGCACCCGCAGAGAGCGAACCGGCACAGAAGGTCAGGCCGTTGTGCTTGTTTGGAACAGCGGTGAGCAGCCATTCGATGTCGTCGGCGCACGTGATGATGCGTGGCAAGCCGAGGATTTGGAATGGTGGATCGTCGGGATGGACACACATATACATGTCGCACTCGTCGCAAACCGGCATGATCGCGTCGAGGAAATACTTCATGTTGGCGCGCAGCTGCTCGCGGTCGATGCCCTCATATTTCTTTAGCAGTTCACGGAAAAGGCCGAGCGGATGCTCGTCGCCCTCCTTGAAGTTGCCGGAAACGAAGCCTTGTGTCTTGATGACAATGTTCTCTACGAGGGCATGGTCTTTCTCCGGCGTCATCTGCTGGCGCAGTTCTGCCACCTCTTTTAATATATCTCTGCCGTTGGGCTTACCGTCGGGACCGAGTACTTGGAAGTTTTTCCAGTCCTGCTCAGCGCCCTCACGTTTCAAGAGGTCGATGTCGAAATACGCGAATTCGGGTATGCTGAAATAGAGATTGCTCGATCCGTTGGGGTTGAGATGGAGCAGATCGGTGCGTGCCCAGTCAAGTACGGGCATGAAGTTATAGCAGATGGTGTGGATACCTTCAGCTGCCAGGTTGCGCAGACTCTCGCAATAGATGCTGATCTGCTCATCGCGGTCAGGCCCACCATATTTAATAGTTTCAGTGACAGGCAGCGACTCTACTACGCTCCATCTCATGCCGTGTGACTCGATGTAAGCTTTCAGGTCGTGGATCTGCTGCTGCGTCCAAACCTGTCCGAGCGGCACATCGTGCAATGCGGTGACGATGCCTTGCACGCCAATCTGCCGGAGCATGTCGAGCGTAATGAGGTCTTTACGGCCAAACCATCTCCAAGTTCTTTCCATATTTGATTAGTTTTTAGTGAATGATATAGTATCGAGGTCCATCGCCAAAAGCATACTGCAAAAGCCTACTTTGAGGATTGATCTTCTGGTTTGCAAAGATAAAAAAAATACTTCAAACGCACAAAAGAAGTTGAGTAATATTTTTGTTTCCGTCTTCAGCCTGATGTTTATGCGACTATCATATTTATTGAAACTCAAATTCTCCCAAAACAATGGTTGGCGTTGAGTATTGTTATCTGTTTCTAATGTATTATCCATTGATAATAAAGATATTTTGCTTGGAAAGCATATCTATTTTTTAAAAATAACAAAAAACATTGATGGTACTTGAAAAAAGAAGCGAGAAAGTTTGCGTATTAAAATGATTTTATTACCTTTGCAAGGTAAGAAAGCATTTACCAATACATCAACAATATTATGGCTAAGTACAATATCACAGAAAAGAAAGAAAAGGAAGCTGCCTATCGCTCGCTTGTCAGTCCGAAACTTATGGATGAACTGGAGGAAAAGATCAACAACATCATCATCATTCAAAAGAAGTATAAGGACAAGAACTACTCCGCCAAGCAGCTAGCAGAGGACCTTGGTACCAATACCCGCTATATCTCTGCTGTTGTGAACGTGCGTTTTCACATGAACTACACCTCGTATGTCAATCAGTACCGCATCCAGGAGGCTATGTCGCTCTTGGTAGACCGCCGCTATCAGGATCTGAATATGGAGGACATCTCTGATATGGTCGGATTCTCCAACCGCCAGTCGTTCTACGCCTCGTTCTTTAAAGTCAATGGCATCACCCCACGTGAGTATAAGATCAAGCATCTGGCTACACATCCCTCACTGCTCGACCGCCCAAAGAAGCGTGGACGCAAGCCGGGATCAAAGAACAAGGCTAAAACAGAATAATTATTTTGTGGGAAGGAGGAGAAAACGTCTGCATAACATATTGCAATCACAGTCATAGGAGATCATTCATGCGTTGAATGGTTCTCCTATTGGCGTCTTCTTTACTACCATAGTGATGGAAAACAACACATTCGCCTTTGCCGGTGAGCGCTTCGCTGACCTGCAGATGCTGAGATACCGCTTGAATGGATTCGAGCAGTTGTCTCTACAACAAAAGAAATATATCTATTATCTGTCCAAAGCCACACTGACCGGTAGGGACATCACCACCGATCAGTTTGGCAAATACAACTTGCCGATACGTAAGTTGCTGGAGAACGTGTATCTGCATTTCCCCGGTGACCACGAGAGCAAGGACTTTCTTGCGATGACCGTCTACCTGAAACGCGTGTGGTTCTCCAATGGCATTTATCACCACTATGGCTGTGAGAAGTTCCAGCCCGACTTCTCGGAATCGTGGCTGCGCAAGGCTGTCGACGACACCCCCTTTGATTCTCTGCCCGGCAACTACCGCTCCAAGCAGGAGATGATGGACGTGCTCTGTCCAGTCATCTTCGATCCTGACGTGCTGCCGAAGCGCGTCAACCAGGCCGACGGCGAGGATCTCGTGAAGACATCGGCCTGCAACTATTACGATGGCGTGACGCAGCAGGAGGCTGAGAAATACTACGAACAACTGCGACAGCAGGTCGGTGGCAACGAGCAGCCTTCGTTTGGACTGAATTCCAAACTCGTTAAGAAAAACGGAAAACTCGTAGAAGAGCGCTACACGACGGACGGACTCTATGGCGAGGCCATCCGCAAGATCGTATTCTGGTTGGACAAAGCACGCGAGGTAGCGGAAAACGACCAGCAACGGCGCGTCATCGCATTGCTGACAGACTACTATCGTACGGGCGATCTCAAACTGTTTGACGAGTATTCCATCGAGTGGCTGCGTGAGAACGAAGGCGATGTTGACTTTATCAATGGATTTATCGAGGTGTATGGTGACCCACTAGGACTGAAAGGATCTTGGGAGGGTATTGTAGAATATAAAGATGAGGTAGCCACAGAAAGAACGCGCAAGATAGCCAGCAACGCACAATGGTTTGAAGATCATTCGCCTGTGGACCCGCGATTCCGCAAGGCTCAGGTCAAGGGCGTCTCAGCGAAAGTGATCTGTGCCGCTATGCTCGGCGGCGACGAATATCCGTCGTCGGCAATCGGCATTAACCTGCCCAATGCCGACTGGATACGTGCGAGATACGGTTCGAAAAGCGTGACGATCGGCAACCTCACGGAGGCTTATAACCAAGCCGCCAAAGGTTCAGGTATGAACGAGGAGTTTGTCATCGACGAGCCGACACGCGAGTTGATCCGCAAGTATGGAGACCTCTGTGATGATCTCCACACCGATTTGCATGAGTGTTTGGGTCACGGCAGTGGTCAGCTCCTGCCCGGCACGTCGCCAGATGCGCTGAAAGCATACGGCAGTACGATTGAGGAGGCACGCGCTGACCTCTTCGGACTCTATTATCTGGCCGATGATAAACTCGTGGAACTTGGGCTGACACCCAATAAGGAGGCTTACAAGAGCCAATACTATCACTATATGATGAACGGTCTGATGACGCAGTTGGTGCGCATCAAGCCCGGACATGTCATCGAGGAAGCGCACATGCGCAACCGTGCCCTCATCACCCGCTGGTGCTATGCCCACGGCGACGGCGTCGTGGAAATGGTGAAGCGCGACGGCAAGACCTATGTGCGCATCAACGACTATCAGCGCTTGCGTCAGCTCTTTGCCGACCTCTTGGCTGAGATACAGCGCGTGAAGAGCGAGGGAGACTATGAGGCCGCACGGCAGCTCGTGGAGGAATATGGCATCAAGATCGACGCAGATCTGCATCGTGAAGTGCTGGAACGCTACCGCCAGCTCAACATTGCGCCTTACAAAGGCTTCCTCAATCCTAAGATGATCGCCGTTACCGATGATCATGGCGAGATCACGGACATCCGTCTCGACTACACCGAGAGCTATGAAGAGCAGATGCTTCGCTACTCCAAAGAGTATGCTACGCTATAACAGCACAATTTGACTACGTAATGACAACAGAAGAAGTACAACAAAAGATAAAGGAACTCAAGCGCAGCTTTCGCTTGGTGATGAACGGCCCGGCGTCGCAGTCGATGCGTGAGAAAGGACTCGACTATCGTCTCAACTGGGGTGTTCCGGTCATCCAACTCAAGCAGATGGCCAAGGAACTCGGCAAGGACTATGACCTCGCCATCGCCTTGTGGAAGGAAGACATCCGTGAATGCAAGATCCTGGCTACCCTCGTCATGCCGGCGGAAAAGATGCCGCAGGAGGTAGCGGAGATTTGGATGGAGCAGACCCACACGCAGGAGATGGCCGAGATGCAGGCGCTCAATGTCTATCAGCATGTGAGCTACGCACCGATGATCGCCTATCAGTGGATCGCACGTCCCCAAGATGTCTACCAGATCTGCGGTTACGACATCCTCGGCCGACTGTTTATGAATGGACAAGAGCCCAATGAACGTGGCATCAACGAGTTTCTCGATCAGGCTGCCACGGCTTTGCAGGCACCGTCACTCGGTGTCCGCCATGCTGCCCTCAACGCTGTTTTGCGCTTTGCCGACCTCGGCGTCGTTTATGAGCGCATGGCTCACAATGCATTGAAAAAGATAGGTATCGACATATAAAAACTCTTTGTCGAGGCCTCGGAACCTCAGCGATTGTATGCAAGGATAATTACTTTATACACATAAATACAAACCAACATTAAGATCAGAGAGATGAAGAAAATGAGTCTTTTCGTAGCCGGCGCAGCATGTCTGCTGGCTACCAGTTGTGGTACACTGGGCACTGGTAGTGCATCCTCCAATGCGGGCACAGATGTGCTCAACGGTGTCATTGGCGTATTGAACAATGCCAACACCATCGGCGACGTGATCAGCAGCGTCATCGGTTCCAACAAGCTGACAAAATCTCAGCTTTATGGCACTTGGAAATACAATGGTCCGGGTTGCGCTTTCACGTCTAACAGCGCCTTGGCAAAGGCCGGTGGTGAGGTCGTCGCCTCGCAGATCAAGTCTAAGCTCAAGGAAGACTACAGCAAGGTGGGCTTCACATCCAAGAACACACAGATCACTTTTAACAAGGACAACACTTTCACGGCATACGTCGACGGCAAGAAGTTCAGTGGCAACTACACTTACGATGAGTCAACCAATGCCTTGAAGCTGAGTGGACTGCTGCTCTCGCTCAACGGTTACGCTACCCGCAACAGCCAAGGAGTGGCGATCCTCTTCGAGTCAAAAAAACTCTTGACACTTATCCAGACCATGGCGTCGATGAGCGGCAACGCTACGCTGAGCTCTATCGGCGAGATCAGCAAGAACTACAACGGCGTGAGACTGGGATTTGATATGGCCAAGTAATTGGTTCCAAATACGATAGATGGTGGTGGAAGAAGGGACTTCGGGTCACTTCTTCCACCATTTTTTGTTTCAGTAGAATGGCTTTTTGTCAGTCATTATTCAATACCTTATCCTTTTGTCTTCCATTGCTCAAGTACGCTGACTTGTCTTGTTGAGTTCCCATAAATATCTTGAGCTTTGAAAAAGTTTCTTAAATATAGCGCTCTATATTTCCAATTTAATATTATTTATTACCCTTGATGCTCTGCTCTTGAGAGAAAGTTGTACTTTTGCCATAAAAACGAACAGCATTAAAGCTTTATAATATGGCAGAATCAGTAGACATTAGAGAATTGAACATAAAGATTGAGCAGAACAGTGCTTTCGTCACGAACTTGGTGACAGGAATGAATCAGGTCATCGTCGGACAGAAGCATTTGATCGATGCACTGCTCATTTCGTTGCTCAGCGACGGCCACATCCTGTTGGAGGGCGTGCCGGGCTTGGCCAAGACACTCGCCATCAAGACACTCTCACAGCTCGTAGATGCAGACTTCAGCCGTATACAGTTTACCCCAGACTTGTTGCCTGCCGACGTGGTGGGTACAATGATCTATTCCCAAAAGGACGAGAACTTCCAGGTCAAGAAAGGCCCCGTCTTCGCCAACTTCGTATTGGCTGATGAGATCAACCGTGCACCGGCTAAGGTGCAGAGTGCTTTGCTCGAAGCCATGCAGGAGCATCAGGTGACCATCGGCGAGAAGACTTTCGCTCTGCCCAACCCGTTCCTCGTCATGGCAACACAGAACCCTATCGAGCAGGAAGGTACTTACCAGTTGCCTGAGGCGCAGGTCGACCGTTTCATGCTCAAGGTGATCATTGACTATCCGACGCTCGAAGAGGAGAAAGCCATCATCCGTGAGAACCTGCAAGGCAAGATGCCTGAGGTGCATCCCGTGACGACGGCAGAGGAGATCATCCGGGCACGTGAGGTGGTCAATATGGTTTATATCGACGAGAAGATCGAGCAGTATATTGCCGACATCGTCTTCGCGACACGTTATCCCGAGCGTTATGGTATGCCCGAATTGAAGGATCTGATTACCTTCGGCGGTAGTCCGCGTGCAAGTATCAACCTTGCTAAGGCTGCCCGCGCCTATGCCTTCATCAAGCATCGCGGCTATGTGGTGCCGGAAGATGTGCGCGCTGTGGCTCACGACGTGCTGCGCCACCGCATCGGACTCAGCTATGAGGCTGAGGCTGCCAACGTCTCCAGCGAGGAGATCGTCAGCAAGATTGTCAATAAGATCGAGGTGCCTTGATCATCAGACATCCGTTTCGATATATTTATAAGTTATTAAGGAGTAATTGTGGACACTAACGAGATACTACATCAGGTCAGAAAGATAGAGATCAAAGCCCGGGGATTGAGTCAGAACATCTTCGCGGGACAGTACCACTCTGCCTTTAAAGGCAAGGGTATGGCGTTCTCCGAGGTGCGTGAATATCAGTTCGGTGACGATGTCCGGGACATTGACTGGAACGTCACGGCGCGCTTCCACCATCCTTATGTCAAGGTCTTTGAGGAGGAGCGCGAGCTCACGGTGATGCTGCTCATCGATGTCTCGGGATCGTTGGACTTCGGTACGACACAGCAGATGAAGCGTCAGCTGGCCACCGAGATCGCCGCTACGATCGCCTTCTCAGCCATTGAGAACAACGACAAGATCGGTGTCATCTTCTTCTCCGACCGCATTGAGAAGTATATCCCGCCAAAGAATGGACGTAAGCATATCCTTTACATCATTCGCGAGATGCTTGACTTCCATCCGCAAAGCACACGCACGGACATCGGAATGGCCACGGCTTATCTCACTCGCGTGATGAAGCGTCACTGCACTTCCTTCGTCATCAGCGACTTCTACGACCGCAAGGACTTCACCAAAGAGATGGAGATTGCCAACCGCAAACACGATGTGGTGGCCATTCAGGTCTATGATCCGCGTGCCAAACAGCTGCCCGACGTGGGACTGCTCAAGGTGATGGACGCCGAGACAGGCCACGAGATGTATATCGACACATCGAGCAAGAAACTTCGCCAGGCTCATACGAGATATTGGATAGAGCGTGAGAACAAGCTCAAAACGGTGTTTGCCAAGAGCCGCATCGACTGGACGGCGATCGCCACGAACGAAGATTTCACGAAGGCACTAATGTTGCTGTTCAAGCGTAGAGCGTAGATGCTGTCGTGCTGAGGAGAGAATCAAACAGTTTTGATGGAAAGATCAAACAGTATTGGTGGAACGATCAAACAGTATAGGTGGAAAGATCAAAGGTATTTGAGAAAAGATTAGAAGAGTAGAGAATAGAGGTTATGACCAAAAAGATATGGCAATATGTTTTGACGTGCATGATGTTGCTGTTGTCACTCAACGCTTCATCACAGGTCACCGTAGAGCAAAATGTGGACTCGGTGGGGATTCTCATCGGTGAACAGGCCCATTTGCAGCTTACCGTCACGATGCCTGCTGGCTCTTCCATTCAGTGGCCGGCATTGAAGGAACGCCAGTTGGTGGTTCCGGGCGTGGAAGTTGTGAAGGTCGCTGACGCTGATACCTTGTCGACAAGTGGCAAGGAGCTGAAGGTCTGCAAAGTCTACACGATCACCTCATTTGACGAGCATCTCTATTCCATTCCTCCCTTGCCAGTGAAGGTCAACGGCAAAAACTATCAAGGAGGCGTCGCTGCGCTGAAGGTGATCACGATGAATGTCGATACGCTCCATCCCAACCAGTTCTTCCCGCCAAAGGATGTTCAGGACAATCCTTTCTCGTGGGCAGAGTGGAGTCCTTATTTTTGGTTGTCGCTGCTGATGTTGCTGATCGTGCTCGTGATGGGGTATCTCTACATCCGTCTGCGTAGCAACAAACCGGTGATCACGCGTATTCGTATCGTGAAACACGTGCCCGCTCACCAGCGCGCCCTCAATGCCATCAGCAAGATCAAGGAGGAGCATCTCACCACCAGCGAGGATCAGAAGACCTACTACACGCAACTCACCGACACGCTGAGGAAATATATCCAGGAGCGCTTTGGCTTCAATGCTTTGGAGATGACGTCCGCAGAGATCATCGAAAGGCTCAATGAGTCTGGTGACAAGAAGATGATTGACGAGCTGCGCGAGCTGTTCACGACAGCAGACCTCGTGAAGTTTGCCAAATATTCTACGCTCATCAACGAGAACGACCTCAATTTGGTAAACGCCATCAACTTCATTGACGAGACCAAACAAGAGAACCAACCCACTGAGGAACGTATCGTGCCACAGCTGTCTGAGGGCGACAAACGCACACGGCAGAACCGCATCACCATCAAGTCGCTGCTCTGGGCGTTGGGTATCATCGCCGCGGCCTGCTTGGTGTATGTTTGCTATCATGTCTGGCTGCTGCTTGGATGAGAGAAATATTAAAGATTGACGATCATGGAATTTGCTGATAAACAATATTTCTTGCTGCTGTTGCTGCTCATCCCCTATATCCTGTGGTATTTCCTTTACCGCAAGCGAGATGAGCCAACACTGCGTATGGGCGACACCTATGCCTACCAGAATGCGCCGAAGAGCTGGCGAGTACGCCTCATCAACGCCCCGATGCTTCTGCGTTGTGTGGTGTTTACGCTCATCGTCTTCATCCTGGCTCGCCCTCAAACCCATAACTCGTGGGGACACAAGCAGGTCGAGGGCATCGACATCATGCTGGCCATGGACGTGTCTACTTCCATGCTGGCAGAGGACTTGAAGCCGAATCGCATCGAGGCCGCCAAGGATGTAGCCGCTGAGTTCATCTCCGGCAGACCCAACGACAACATCGGTCTGACGATCTTCGCGGGCGAGGCGTTCACACAGTGCCCGATGACCACTGATCATACGTCGTTGCTGAATCTGCTGCAAAACGTGCGCACAGACATTGCTGCCCGTGGACTCATCCAGGACGGAACGGCATTGGGTATGGGGCTGGCCAACGCTGTGTCACGACTGAAAGACTCTAAAGCCAAGAGCAAGGTGGTGATCTTGCTGACCGATGGTAGTAACAACATGGGTGACATCTCGCCGCTGACAGCTGCCCAGATCGCCAAGTCGTTTGGCATCAGAGTCTATACGATTGGCGTAGGAACCAATAAGGTAGCACCTTATCCCGTGCAGGTCGCGGGTACGGTGCAGTACGTCAATATGCCGGTGGAGATTGACACGAAGACGCTGAGCGACATCTCGGCGATCACCGACGGCAATTTCTATCGTGCCACCAACAACCGGCAGTTGAAGCAGATCTATCACGACATCGACCAACTTGAGAAGACGAAGATGAACGTCAAGAAGTATTCGCGCTACTACGAGGCTTACCAGCCTTTCGCCATCGCCGCGATCTTCTTCCTCCTGTTGGAGATCCTGCTGCGCAACACGGTCTTGCGTCGACTGCCTTAAGGATTAGCGTGCTGACGCCCCTATATATATATAATAAGGTGTAGGGAACCTATGTTCATTACACATCGAAGCTATGTTCATGACGCAGGGAACCTGTATTGCAGATGTAGGGAACTGAAAAGAAGAGAATTCAGAGGCCTGAGGCCGAAGAAAAAAGATAAACGAAAAGACAATGAGATTTGAAGATCCAACATACTTATGGCTACTTTGCCTGCTGCCTCTGCTGTTTCTGCTGAGGGTAGCAAGCCATTTCAAGCAGAAGAAGCGGCTTCGTCAGTTGGGCGATCCTCAGCTGTTGAAGCAGCTCATGCCCGACGTTTCGAAGGCAAGGCGTGCGGTGAAGTTCTGGTTGATGATGGGTGCCTTGGCCATGCTTATTCTGGTTTTGGCTCGTCCGCAAATGGGAACGCATGTGTCACACGACAAGCGTCAGGGCATCGAAGCGATCATCTGTATGGACATCTCCAACTCCATGCTTGCCCAGGATGTCGTGCCGAGCAGACTGGAAAAGAGCAAGATGCTCGTCGAAAACATGATCGACCACTTCACCAACGATAAGGTGGGACTTGTGGTCTTTGCCGGTGACGCCTTCGTACAACTGCCGATTACCGCGGACTACGTCTCTGCGAAGATGTTCCTGCAGGATATTAATCCCTCGCTGATTGCCACACAAGGCACAGATATCGGTCATGCCATACAGTTAGCCATGCACAGTTTCACGCAAGCCGACAATATCGGACGGGCTATCATCGTGATCACCGATGGTGAAGACCACGAAGGTGGTGCTGAGGAAGCGGCTGCCGAAGCCAAGAAGAAAGGCATCAACGTGTTTATCCTTGGCGTCGGTGATCCTCACGGTGCACCGATTCCTACCGGCGACGGCTATATGAAGGATGCGTCAGGACAGACGGTGATGAGTGCGCTCAATGAGCAGATGTGCCGCAAGATCGCCCAGGCTGGCAGTGGCATGTACATTCATGTCAACAACACGGCTGACGCTCAGAATGAGTTGAACAACGATTTGGTCAAGCTGCAGCAAGGAACTACCGACGCTGTGGTCTATAGCGACTACAACGAGCAGTTCCAGGCTTTCGCCATCATTGCGCTGATCCTTCTCGTCTTGGATGCCTGTCTGATGGAGACAAAGAATCCATTGCTGAAGAAGGTAACGATCTTTAAGAATAAAGGAAAGAAATAAATAATGGACATACGTAAGTATATTCTTTTGATGCTGTTGGTCTTTGCGGGTGTCGCTCAGATGCAGGCGCAGGCTGACCGACAGTTCATCCGGAACGGCAACAAACTCTACCGGCAACAGAACTATGCCAAGGCTGAGACGGAGTATCGCAAGGCCTTGAGCAAGAATGCGCGCAACACGCAGGCGATGTACAATCTCGGTTGTGCGCTGATGATGCAGCAGAAAGACTCTGCCGCCATCGTACAGTTGCAAAACGCGGGGCGCAGTGAGCAGTCTCCGCGGCGCAAGGCGATGGCTTATCACAACATCGGTGTGATCTGCCAGCAACATCAGATGTATGGCGAGGCCATCGAAGCTTACAAGGAGAGTCTGCGCAGCAATCCGGGCGACAACGAGACCCGCTATAACCTTGCTCTCTGCCAACGCTTGCAGAAAAAGCAAAAGCAGAATGGAGGCAAGAATAACCAGAAGAATAAGAACAAGAAGGACAATAAGAAACAACGGAATAAGCAGAAGAACAATAATCAGAACAAACAAGATCAGAACAAGCAGCAAAAGCAGCAACCCAAGGATCAGATGAGCAAGGACAATGCTCAGCAGTTGCTCAACTACGCCATCCAGCAGGAGAAGGCTACGCAAGAGCGTCTGAAACGCAACGAACAGCAGCCGCAGCGTAGAAGACTGCAACAGAACTGGTAATTAAGTGTGCTTGTAATCTGATAAAGTGTACTTGATATGATGACGCGTCGAATAATTCACATATTTGTTTTCACCTTGATGTTGGCGGTCGTGGCGCTGACATCACAGGCTCAGATTGCCGTGTCTGTCCCCTCGCATGTGGAGGCGGGTGAGAACTTCCGGCTGTCCTATACCATCAACACGCAGGATGTCGATGAGTTCCGGGCCGGTAACATTCCCGGCGGACTGGAGCTGATTGCCGGTCCTTACACCTCGCAGCAGTCGAGCTACCGCATGGTCAACGGTCACACGAGCAGTTCGTCTTCCATCACCTTCACCTACACGCTCTATGCCGCCAAGGACGGTTCGTTTACGATTCCGCCTGCTCATGCACGCATCAATGGTCGTATGGTAGCCTCAAGGGCCGCCAAGGTGGTGGTCAGCGGACGGGCACGCAACAGTGGCGGCGCTCCGAAGATGCATGGTGAGGACGAGAGTCGTGAGCCGAGCATGGCGTCGGCTGGCAGCAGAATCACGGCCAACGACCTGTTTATCAAGGTAACGGCCAACAAGCGACGGGTGCATGAGCAGGAGCCTATCCTGCTTACCTACAAGGTCTACTCCCTCGTGGACCTGACTCAGTTGGAAGGAAAGATGCCGGATCTTACCGGTTTCCACTCTCAGGAAGTGCCTCTGCCTCAGCAAAAGAGCTTCCATCTTGAGCGCGTCAATGGAAAGCCTTATCGTGCTGTGACGTGGAGCCAGTATGTCATGTACCCGCAGATGACGGGCAAGTTACAGATTCCGAGCATCACGTTCAAGGGCATTGTGGTACAGCAAAACCGCTCCGTCGATCCCTTCGAGGCCTTCCTCAATGGTGGATCAGGCTATGTAGAGGTGCATCGCAACATAGTGGCTCCGGGACTTACCGTACAGGTGGATCCTTTACCTGCCAAGCCGGCAGGCTTCTCCGGCGGTGTGGGTAAGTTCAATATCTCCGCTCAGCTCACTAAGAAAGAGGTGAAAGCCGGTGATCCCGTTACCCTCAGAGTAGTGGTAGGCGGCAATGGTAACCTCAAGCTGATCAAGCAACCTGTGGTCAACTTCCCCAAGGACTTCGACACATACGACGCAAAGGTGACCGACAAGACCAAGCTGACATCCACCGGCGTAGGTGGCAACATGATCTACGACTTCCTCTTTGTACCTCGCAACCAAGGCACTTACACCATCCCCGCTGTGTCGTTTACCTATTACGACACCGACTTGAATGCCTACATGACCATCAAGACTCAGCCGTTCAAGCTGGTCGTGGACAAAGGCGACGGCAACAGCACGTCGGCAGACTATGATGTTCAGAAGGCCAACGACATTCACGACATCATGACGGGCAAGTGTGAGCAACGTCAGCTGGGCAACTTCTTCTTCGGTTCCACTTCGTGGTGGATCTCGTTGCTCTTGCCTTTGATAGCTTTCATCGTGCTGTTGGTCATCTTCCGCAAACGTGCTTTGGACCATGCCGATGCCGTGAAGATGCGTGGTAAGAAGGCTACCAAGATCGCGCGCAAGCGACTGAAGAAAGCCAGTAAGCTGATGTTCCAAGGCAAGAGCGAGGCCTTCTACGACGAAGTGCTCCGCGCGCTGTGGGGCTATGTAGGCTATAAGCTCAACATTCCGGTGGAACAACTCAACCGTGACAATATCACGGAGAAGCTGCAAAGTCACGAAGTTGACGATGCCACCATCGGCAAGTTCATCTCAGCTCTCGACACTTGCGAGTTTGAACGCTACGCTCCCGGTGATGCCTCCGGCAATATGGAGAAGACCTTCAACAGTGCGATGACGGCCATCGAGGAGATCGAGGAGGTGATGAAACGCAATGGCGGACGCAAGAGATAATCGTTCGGCCGTTGGCAAAGTAGAAAAGATTAGGAAGAAATCATGATGAAGAAGCGTATCTCAATCATAGGAAACAGCGTCAGACGCCTGCTCATGCTCGTGGCAGGCTTGCTGACGTGTACGCTGTCCTTTGCAATCACAAAGGACAATGCCGACACGGCCTATAAGCAAGGCAAGTATCAGCAGGCGATCATCGACTATCAGGAGTTGCTCAAGGAAGGCGTTTCGCCGGAACTGTACTACAATCTTGGCAATGCCTACTACCGTAGTGACAACCTCGCGCAGGCGATTTTAGCTTACGAGCGTGCTGCACAGCTGTCGCCGGGAAACAGCGACATCCGTTTCAACTTGCAGTTTGCGCGCGCCAAGACCATCGACAAGATCGTGCCGGACAACGAGATGTTCTTTGTCACATGGTACAAGCGGCTTGTCAACTTCACGAGTGTAGACAACTGGGCGCGCACGGGCATCGTTGCTGTCGTGCTGGCTTTGCTGTTGATGCTGGCTTATCTCTTTGGCCCACAACTGATGGTTCGCAAGATCGGATTCTATGGCAGTTGCGTTGCTATGCTGCTGTTTATCGTTACCACCTTCTTTGCTTGGCAGCAGAAACAAAACCTTGAGCGCCATTGCGGAGCCATCATCATGGCGCCGTCCGTGACGATTAAGAAGACTCCCGTCGCCAATGGTACCGACGCTTTCGTGCTTCACGAAGGCACCAGAGTGGACATCACGGACAAGAGTATGAAGTCGTGGTATGGCATACAAGTCGGAGATGGTCGTGAAGGATGGATTCCGGCTTCGCAAGTAGAGATCATTTAATCATTTACAAGTAGTCATGGCATTGGACGGATTGATTGCTTTTGACCAGCATCTGCTGATGATGCTCAATGGGAGTGATTCCATGTTCTGGGATCACTTCATGCTTATACTTACCAACGGCCTTACGTGGATTCCCTTGCTCTTCACACTTTTCCTGCTTGTGATGAAGAACAATGAGACGATGGTGCAGATAGGTCTTGTGGTAGGCTGTGTGTTGTTGGGTGTCTTCTTTTCCGGCGGACTCAACGACATCGTCATTAAGCCTTTAGTAGCCCGGCCGCGTCCTTGCGACGACCCGCTGATGAAATACTCGGTAGATGTGGTGAACAACTACCGCGCCTCAGGCTTTAGTTTCTTTTCCAGTCATGCTGCCAACACCATGGCGATCGCCGTGTTCATGATGTGGCTTGTGCGCAGTCGCCTGCTGAGTCTTACGCTTTTCTCCTGGTCTGTCCTCAACGGCTGGTCGCGCGTCTACCTTGCCCAGCACTATCCCTCTGATGTTCTCGTGGGTTGGCTTTGGGGCGCTATGATGGGCAGCCTGGCTTATCTCGTTTTTTACAGACTATATAATAAGGTGAGTCCGCCCGTCAACTACATCTCATCACAGTACACCACAACCGGCTACAGCAATGTCGACATCCACAATGTCATGCTCGTGCTCATGCTCACGCTTTGTGTGGCCGTGATCTGCGCCCTTTTCACCATGACTGGCAGCTATTGATCTCACCCAATCTCTTGAACAATTATATACAACGACAATGGATACAAAACATATACATATCAGTGATTATAACTACGACTTACCCGACAGTCGTATTGCTAAGTTCCCGCTGAAAGAGCGTGACCACAGCAAATTGCTTATCTACGACCATGGTACGGTCAGTGAAGATGTTTTCTACAACCTGCCACAGCACCTTCCTGCCGGTGCGCTGATGGTGTTTAACAACACCCGCGTCATCCAGGCGCGTATGCATTTCCGCAAGGAGACGGGTGCACTCATCGAGGTCTTCCTCATGGAGCCTGCCGAGCCCGCCGATTACGAGCAGATGTTTCAGACCACAGGAAAGTGCAGTTGGCTGTGCATGGTCGGCAATCTGAAGAAGTGGAAAGAGGGTACACTTCACCGCGACTTTGAGATTAAAGGTCACAAGCTCACTCTTAACGCCACGATGGACCGCAGTCGTACTGCTGAGAAGAGCGGTGGCACGAACTATTGGATTGACTTTGAGTGGGACAACGATCAGGTCAACTTTGCCGACATCCTTGAGGCTGTGGGTGAACTGCCCATCCCTCCTTATCTCAACCGCGAGACGCAGGAGAGCGACAAAACCACTTATCAGACAGTCTACTCCAAGATCAAAGGCAGCGTGGCAGCGCCGACAGCAGGACTGCATTTCACCGATCGCGTGCTGAAAGATGTCGACGATCATGGCATCGTACGCGATGAGGTGACGCTGCATGTAGGTGCCGGAACGTTCAAACCCGTGAAGTCGGAGGAGATCGAAGGCCATAACATGCACACAGAGTACATCGTCGTCCACCGTCATACCTTTGAGCATCTCCTTGAGCATCAGTGTCGGGCTATCGCTGTGGGCACCACGAGCGTGCGCACCTTGGAGAGTCTTTACTATATGGGCGTGAAGGCTTTGACCCATCCCGACATCTCGGAGGAAGAGCTGCACGTCAATCAGTGGGAGCCTTACGACCTGCCGCATGACGATCAGGGACTCGTGATCGTCGACGGAAAGAGTGTCACTGTGGAGCAGGCCATACGTGCCCTTCTCGACTATCTCGACCGCGACGGCCTTGAAGCCCTCCATTCCAGTACTCAGATTATTATTGCTCCGGGCTACACCTATAAGATCGTAAAGATGCTCATCACCAATTTCCATCAGCCTCAGAGCACGCTGTTGCTCTTGGTCAGCGCTTTCCTTCATGGCGACTGGCGCAAGGTCTACGACTATGCGCTCAGCCATGACTTCCGCTTCCTGAGCTATGGTGATTCCAGTTTGTTAAAAGTTTAAGTATATGAAGATAGGAGACAAAGTAAGTTTTCTCAGTGAGGTCGGCGGCGGAAAGGTGGCTGGCTTCCAGGGCAAAAACATCGTGTTGGTAGAGGACGAGGATGGTTTCCAGATCCCTATGCCCGTCAATGAGGTCGTCGTCGTCAAGCAGGACGACTACACCACCGCCAATGTCATCAACAAACGCGCCGAGGCTGAGGAACACCGGGCGCAGGAGACACCGCTCAACCGTGGGGGGCGCTCTGTCAAAGCCATGATGCAGGACGGTCAGGACGAGGAAGTGGATATGACCGTAGAGGACACCGTCGACGACACCAAAGAGGTGACCTATCGTCCGCAGGCCGTGGAGCGGCAGGGCGGCAATCAGCTTTCGGCTTATCTTGCCTTCGTTCCTGACGATGTCAAGGAGCTCATCAACAACCCGAAGTTTACGGCGAACCTTGTCAACGACTGCAACTATTATTTGAAATATACCTATCTTCAGGCCGAAGGCAACAGCTGGACGGTGCTCTCCGAAGGTGAGGTGGAACCCAATACGGTGCTTCTCTTAGGAGAGCTCGGCCGCGAGGATGTCAATCATCTCGACCGCGTGGCTGTGCAACTCATCGCCTATAAGCGTGAGAAGCCGTTTATCCTCAAACCTACGGTCGACGTTCAGCTGCGTCTCGATCCCGTGAAGTTCTATAAGGTGCACACGATGCAGCCCACCGACTTCTTCGAGTCTCCCTGTCTGCTCTACACGCTGGTGGAGAACGACAAGGTCGCCCGGCCACTCGTCGTTGACGCTAAGAAGCTCAAGGCAGAGATGTATGCCGGAAAGCAAAGTGATGGCGCTGCTCAGGCTCCTACCGCCAAACAGCGCGAGCAACTGGTGAGCCGCTACTCCGACGACCAGAGCAAGGGCAATAAGCACAACTCGCCTTACATCCGTCATCGTGGTCTTGACGACGCGCTTGTGGTGGACTTACATGCCGAGGAGATCCTTGATACCACACAGGGAATGAAGCCCGGTGAGATCCTCGACTATCAGCTCAAGGTCTTCCGCGACACCATGAACGCACATCTGAACCGTAAAGGTCAGAAGATCGTCTTCATCCATGGCAAAGGGGAGGGCGTGCTGCGCCGCGCGCTCATCAATGACCTCACCTATCGCTACAAGAAGTGCACCTATCAGGATGCCTCATTCCAGGAATACGGCTACGGTGCCACGATGGTCACCATCAACTCTTAAACGCAAGCAACATGGAATACGGATATATCAAGGTGGCCTCGGCAGTGCCTCTTGTCAGCGTCGCTAACTGCAACGAAAACGTCAAGAACATCGAGAACCTTATTGCGCAGGCAGAAGGGCAGGGCGTGGAGATTATCGTTTTCCCGGAGCTCTGTCTTACAGGCTACACTTGTCAGGATCTCTTCCGGCAGCATGTGCTGCTCGATGCTGCCGAGGTGGCGGTCATGAAACTCCTTGAGTTCACCAACCAACTCGACATCATCGCCATCGTCGGAGCCCCCGTGCCCGTTGGTGATCTGTTGCTCAACTGTGCCATCGTCATTCAGAAAGGCCACGTGCTCGGCATTGTGCCAAAGACATATTTGCCCAATTACAGTGAGTTCTACGAAAAGCGCTGGTTTGCTTCCGCCCAGGATCTGCGTCCCTGCACGTTCCACTATGCGGGCCATTCCATCTCTATCACCTCTTCGCCACAGCTCTTCCGTACGATGGACGGCGTGACCTTTGGCGTAGAGATCTGCGAGGACGTGTGGGCACCGACGCCGCCGAGCAATCATCTGGCCTTGGCCGGAGCCGACATCATCTTCAATCTCAGTGCAAGCGACGAGCTCATCGGCAAGCACGACTACTTGCTCAGCCTGCTCGGCAATCAGAGCGCACGCACCATGAGCGGCTATGTCTATAGCAGCGCGGGCTTTGGCGAGAGTACGCAAGACGTGGTCTATGGCGGCAATGCACTGATCTATGAGAATGGTAAACTGATTGCCCAAGGTGAGCGCTTCTCCTTGCAGCCACAGTTGCAGACGGCACAGATCGATGTGGAATACCTGCGCTCGGAGCGACGGATGAACACGACGTTTACCAACGCTCAGCGCCGGATGATCAACGAAGACATTCGCTTTATCGATGCCGACGTTGTCGACCATCACGACTTTGTCTTGGAGCGCAGTGTCAATCCGCATCCCTTCATCCCACAGAGCGATGACATGGAGCGGTCGTGCAATGAGATCTTCTCCATTCAGGTCATGGGTCTTGCCCGCCGCATCGTGCACACGCATGCCAAGACGGTGATCGTCGGCGTGAGTGGGGGCTTGGATTCTACACTGGCCTTGCTGGTTTGTGTGAAGACTTTCGACAAGCTCGGCATGGACAGAAAAGGTATCGTCGGCGTCACCATGCCGGGCTTCGGTACCACTGACCGTACCTATCACAATGCAGTCAGCCTGATGAATTCTTTGGGCGTGACCATCCGTGAGATCAGCATTGCCAAGAGTGTCACGCAACACTTCGAGGACATCGGACATGACATGCAAGTGCATGATGTCACCTACGAAAACGGGCAGGCACGCGAACGTACGCAGATCCTCATGGATCTCTCCAACCAGCTTGGCGGTCTCGTCATCGGCACTGGTGACCTCTCGGAGCTCGCTTTGGGATGGGCAACGTACAATGGTGATCATATGAGCATGTATGGTGTCAACGCCTCTATACCTAAGACCCTCATCAAGTATCTCGTAGAGTTTGTTGCCAAGACCGTTGACGACAAGAGTGCCTCGACGCTCTTCGACATCATCGCCACACCGATTTCGCCCGAACTGATTCCCGCCGACGAGCACGGCAACATCAAGCAGAAGACCGAAGACCTCGTGGGACCCTACGAGCTCCACGACTTCTTCCTCTACTATTTCCTGCGTTGCGGCTTCAGTCCCCGCAAGATCTTCATGCTGGCCTGCCATGTCTTCGACGGTACGCATCCGCGCAAAGGCGTGTCGATCTATTCCGAGGAGACCATCCGTCACTGGCTTCACACGTTCTGCCGCCGCTTCTTTGCCCAGCAGTTCAAGCGCTCCTGCCTGCCCGACGGACCTAAGGTGGGCTCCGTCAGCCTCAGTCCGCGTGGTGACTGGCGTATGCCCACTGATGCCCAGTCGGCTTTGTGGCTGGGTGAATAAGGCGTTGTCAGGAAACAAAACCGTATGCTTTCAGCCGGGAAAACGTTTCCTGCTGATGCTATAAAACCAAGAAAGCCCCAAGCAACCTGATTTGATGGTTGCTTGGGGCTTTTGTCGTTGATGCAATCAATTATTTCGCGTTGAAGTAGAACGGCAGAGCTAAGCCGTTGGCAAGCAGGTTTGTTCCACCAGTGATGTTCTCGTAATCAAGGAAGACACCAACTAAGACGATCCGCATTCCGAGGTCCTTTCCGCTCTTCACGCCATAAGAATTGGGGTATCCTGCATAGAAGGCCAGTGTGATCGTGTGCGATTTTCCATTAGCCATCGTCGTGAATGTGAGCTTCTGGGGCTGGATGTGGAATGTCACGGGAGAGAGATTGTAGTAATAGGTGTAGCATTTCAGTATTTGCGTAGGAGCATTCTCCAAACATTCCTTGGCAGTGGCATCGGACACGAAATGCGCGACCGAGTTGACATGGAAATTGTAGATCGTTACTGTCGAGTCGGTATCAAAGTTTACGCTCGTAGCTACGGAGTCGACCTTAGCGGGCTTGTTGGTGAAGATGGAGTCGTAGTAGACCAGTTGGCCACTATGCTCTCCGGCTACAGACAGGTAGGCTGTGTGCTGCTCTTCCTTAGTCAGACCTTTGTTGTCGTCATCGTCGCTCAAGCAGGATGTCATGGTCAGTGCTGCGATCATGCACAGCAACAGTGTCAGGATTGAAGTTTTTCTCATTTTACTTTTTATTTGATTTAATGGAATGATTCTATTAGTCAAATGCAAAGATACGGAAAAACTTGCATGTAGGAATGAAGAAAATCAAAAAAAATAGGTCCGTCCGCTCAGAGAAACTTATGCGGACGGACCTTCAAGACTATTCTGTCGTGTAGATCCAATAGACGAAGGCCATCAGTGCGATGGCTGCTATGGACAGCAAGATGAAGATCAGTTTCTCGATAATAGGCTTTCTCTTCATGCTGTTGAAGTTATCACGCTTGTATCGCTCAGAATCATCCATGTGGTGATGGTGGTGGTGATGATGATGCTGCCCAGTAGCAGACTGCGTCTTTTGGAATGTTGTGTCCTGTGTTGAAGTCATATAAATTATTGATTAGAAGCGGAAGTCGAGCTGCACGTCGATCATGTTGTAGTTTGGCTTAGCCAGATTACGGTCGTTGACGCGCATGTATTCCGCATTGAGTTGTACGTTCTTATTGAACAGATAGTTGAAGCCGGCCTCGTACTGTGTGCGGCTTGATCCCCACTCAGCCGACTGACGGTAGAGGTCGTAGCGGGCTTTGGCGTAGAGCTTCTTGCTGACTACTGGGGCAATGACAAGTGCGTAGTAGGCATCGGCCTTGCTGCCTATGGCCTCATTGACGGTGCAGTCAGTGGTACCATTGCCGCCGGATTCCGATACCTTGAAGGCCTTTCCGGTGGAGTGAACATATTCCGTACGGAATGTCCAGTCGTTGGCTTTGTATTCGCCGGAGATGGCATAGCGGTGTTGCGGCAGTTTGCGCACCTCGCCTTTGTGCTCGCCGCTGGCGTCGGTCCAGTTGCCTTTGCGTGCATAGGAGCCCTCGCTGCCAAAGACACCGATGCGCATGCCGGCTACCGGCATCACCCAGATGCCGCCGATGACATCCTTTTGCTGGTCCACATCCTTGGTGTTGATACCCTGTCCGTTGTAGACACCTATCTGATAGTGCAGCAAGTTGCGTTTGTGGGCATTGGGCAGGAAGTCACCCTGCACCTGCACGCCGATGTCACGTCCGTTGCTGGCCTTGACACCGCTGCGGTCGGAGAAGTAGCAGAGCTTGTTGATGGCTTGGGAATAGCTGAAGAATCCCTGGTCGATCGGGTGCATTGGGTTCTCAAAGGTAAACGCACGCTTGAACTGACCGACTTTCACTTTGAAGAAACTATATTTCTGCCACTCGGTGAATGCGTCGACCACACGCGGGGAGTTGCCGAGCGTGGACGTGTTGCCGTTGAACTGCAACTGCACTTTCCAATACCAGTCGTGCTGGATGCGCCCTTCGAGGGCGATACGGCCCAGACGCAGGTTAAACGAGTTAGCCTTGGCGTTCTCTTGGTCGCTATATTGATATTGTGTCATCACATAGCCCGAGAGCTTCACATCGTTGATCCATTGTGGCAACTTGGTTTCGGCTTGAGCCATTGAGGCAAAACCCAAAGACAACAGTGCCACGGCAAAAAGTTTCTTCATGTTTTAGTGTTTATTTGTCTCTTGTGAACAGATCCTTTATAGACTCAACATAGTTAAAGTGAAGAGTCAGTTGATAAAAGGCCATTATTTGTGCAAATATAATTAAATTATAAGAGGTATGTTTCGCCACATTAAAAAAAATTAGTTGATAGTTAAATAAAACCGATTTTGTTTGGCGGAATGAAATATTTGTCGTATCTTTGCACCCGCAATTCAGAAATCAACCTGCTGACTCTTGTAAAAGAGATCGCTTGTTGAAGAAGAAAAGCAAAGCGGGGTGTAGCGCAGTCCGGTAGCGCTCCTGGTTTGGGACCAGGTGGTCGCAGGTTCGAATCCTGTCGCCCCGACGTCAAGAGAGTTTCTCCTTGTGAGAAGCTCTCTTTTTGGTTATATACGCGTCCTGCTGTTTCGTACCCATCCTGCTGTTTTTGAGAGGGATGATGATTTTTTATGGTAATTAATTTAATTTGTTATCAGCTTATCGCTCATCTTCGTACCTTTGTATGTGAAAAGACTTGGGCTTGGATAGCAGGCCCTTTAGTTTGACAAGAGGTTTCTCACTATAAGTTAAAATAATGAATATAAGAACTTGTTGACATGGAATTAAGATTTGATTAACACATTTATGAATGTAAGGTGACTTGTAAGGCAAACGGTCAAAGTTTGATAAAAATGTAAAATGTTACGGATATTATTTGTATTCTCCGTAACTTTTAACAAGAGACGTTCTTTATTCTCACCAAGTAGTTGTATCTTTGCACGCAAATAAGAATAACATGAATAGAAATAAAGTCATTGACACGCTAAAACAGCGAGGTGGATTCATAACCACGGGTGAAGTGAAAAGCCGTGGTGAATATGAGCAACTTCGCCGTGCAATAGAAGATGGAACGCTAATGCGGCTTCGTAATGGTGTCTATGTGGAAATGTCAGCGTTGGCAAACAACATGATAGATGTGGAACGTATAGTTCCGCATGGGGTGCTTTGCTTGTATAGTGCTTTTGCTCATTATGGACTTTCCACACAAGTGCCTTCCGCTACTTGCATAGCCATTGAAGCCAAGCGAAAGGTGCGTTTGCCAGACTATCCTCCTATTGATCTCTATTATTGGAAAAAGGAGAATTTGGAGTTTGGTATAATCAAAAAGAATATATCTGGTTATGATGTACTTATTACAGATATGGAGCGAACGGTCTGTGATGCTGTTAAGTACCGAAACAAGATAGGGCTTGATGTGTGCGGTGAGGTGATAGACAACTATCTCAAAAAGGATAACCGCAATATATCTCTACTCCATGAATACGCACAGAAACTAAGAGTGAAAAATATAATGACTACGTATTTGGAGACAAGACTATGACAAAGAATATGGGGAAGTCCATTAGGACACGTTTGTTGAACCTCGCCAAAGAGGAGAAGCAAGAGTATATGAAAGTGTTGGTTAGATACTTGCATGAACGCTTGTTGTTCCGTATCTCTGCAAGTCCTTACAAGAGCCATTTTCTTCTGAAAGGCAGTTCGCTATTGTTTGCCTTGGATGGGTTCAAGGCTCGTCCAACCATTGACATTGATCTGTTGGGAGAACGCATCAACAATGACAGAGATAACATAAAAGAGGTTTTTCAAAAAGTGTGCACCATTGAATGTGAGGACGATGGAGTTACATTCGATGCAACTTCACTTGAATTGGAGCCAATAGCCGTTGAAAAGAAATACCCAGGCACTTGTGTAAAAGTAGTGGCACATTTAGACACAATAGTGCAACAAGTGTCAATTGACATAGGCTTCGGTGATGTTGTAACACCTTATCCTCTTTCATTAGACTATCCGTTGTTGTTACCAGATGTTCCTGCCGTGGAACTGTATGCCTATTCATTGGAAACTTTGATAGCAGAGAAGTTTCATGCAATGGTTGACCGTGACAAAAGCAATAGCCGCATGAAAGATTTCTTTGATGTGTATCAGTTGTTCACCAACCATGAGATAGACAAGAAACTTCTTGCGGAAGCCATTGTCGGTACGTTTAAGAACAGGAATACTCCTTACCGAGAGAACCTTGCCCTTTTCACAGACAAGTTTGCAACGGATGCCACACGCAATATTTGGTGGAAAGCATTCTTGAAAAAGATACGTTGGAAAGAGCAGATAGACTTTTCAGTTGTGATGAAGTGCATCAAAGAGAACCTACAGGCATATTGGAACAAAGAAACATTAGGATGATAGCGAAAGGGCACATTTGATTTTGGATGGTGCCAAGGTAAGGAGATGCCGACAAAAGAAATCATCGTATTGGCTTTATGGGAACAGTGGATATTTTCCGTGGATCGTGTATGAGTCTTTTTCTTTGGTCACAGATCCGTGGTTGGGTAGAGGAACCGTTGCCCAGGTAAATAGTTTTTTTTACCAAAACCAAGAAAACTTCTTTGTGTCAGCGCTGCTGGAAACGTACCATGCGATGATGTATTATAATGTCTGTTGGGTGCGGACGGCCACAAGGGACGCGCCCTGCAACAAATCGGCAATGACTATAGTCTTATTATAGTTAGGCCGCTGATGGCAGTGGACCTCCCGGGTAGCAGACCTCCCGGGCAGCGGCCTTACCCTATAAGTGAAGCCATCTCTGTAACTCTCTGATGATAGTCTTCAATATGGTTGTCCCTATGACGAAAATAGGATAAGTTATTCTGTGGAAAGTGGAAAATCATTCCTCGAAATGATATTTGTCCTTAAGAACTTTATAGTCCTCTTTAGCTTTGCGAAGAAACTGCTGGTATTCGGCCGACTGAGGGTTGAAGGGACGGTGCTCAAGGGCTTTGCGGATTGGATGCCACTGCTCAAGGAAGTGGAGTGTGGCAGGAGAGAAATAGGTTTCGGACAGCCGCTCATAGATGTAGCTGACGGCCTGGTCGGTAGGGTGGAGCATGTCTTCCTGATAGAAGCGGTAGTCACGGAGCTCATCGTTGACAATCTCGTAGGAAGGGAAATAGGCAACCGTCTGGTCGTCAAACGCTTTGACGACCTGGTCGACAGCTAACAGCAGCGTAGCCTTGGACAACTGACTGCCATGATAACCGTATTTGCGATAGCGGATTGGACTCACGGTGAGCAGGAAACGTGTCTTGGGAAATGCAGAACGTATCAGCCTGATCGCCTCAGAGAGTGCCTCTGCACACTGCTCGACCGTCAACAGTTCTTCGTGGAAAAGTTTTTGCGGCCGCTTTTGGCAGTTGTCCACAATCTCACCCGTGGCGATGAGACGATAGACATGATTTGTGCCGAGCGTGAAGACAGCGGTGCCGGGTTCGTCCGTGCTGAAAGGCAGCTGACCGGCATCGCTAAGCCGCCTGACCGTATGGAGCACGCTCACCGGATTGTACATCACGCCGAAGGGATTGACGATCGCGCGGAACTTCTCTTCCTTGAAGCGCCTGCCGATGTTGTCGGCAA
>Ga0256404_1001410_pt1 | contig 58144 bp, 43 predicted proteins | sample RumenRJG_01DNA_FD_185990 | JGI IMG/M metagenome (GOLD analysis project Ga0256404, IMG submission 185990) | Bovine rumen microbial communities from Lethbridge, Alberta, Canada - RJG_01 | ecosystem: Host-associated > Mammals > Digestive system > Stomach > Rumen | place: Canada: Alberta | collected... | reverse complement strand
TCGGTGTAAACAAAATTTGCATGAGTAAATGGGACGATAGTGAATTTTATAAATATCTGAATCCTAGATACGATGTAAATGACAATGAAGACCAGAAACTTTCTCTTATTGCAGATTGGGTATTCCCGAAAGTTGGTTTTGAGATTTATGGAGAACTTGGTGTTGATGATTATATACAAGGGTGGCATAGTCATTCAAAGATTCAAAGTACTCTTAGAAATCCTTTTCACACAATGACTTATACATTTGGCTTAAAAAAAGAAGTTTCAATGTCTAAAAAGAAAAATATTTACGGTGAAATTATTTTTGAATGGAATACAACTGAAATGTCGCAGGATTTTCAGTTTGAATGGCCTTATAATTTCGGTTTTCATCATATAGTAACACAAGGATATACAAACCGTGGACAGTGGATTGGTTCTGGCTATGGTTATGGTGGTAATAGTCAAATTTTAGCATTCAATATTTTCTATCCAAAAGGAAATACTCTTTTATTTGTTTGGCGCAACAACCCTGATAATAATTATATATATAGCAAGACTATAACAACAGATTCAAGTGATAAAGGTACATATTATCGATATTACGTTGCTTATAAGGCAAATTTTAATATTGGTTTTGCATCAAATTATTTTTTAACAAAAGATTTTTCTGTTCAAAGTGGGTTTGCATATAATTTAATTTTTAATCCTGAATACAATCCAAGCAAAAAAAATGAAGAGGCTGATATGTATTTGATACCAGCTAAAATACATAATTTTCAGTTTCAGTTAGGCTTAAAATATAATTTTTGAGGATAGAATCGTGAAAAGTGTAAAAATATGGCGTCATTATTTGCATTATATTCGCATATATTTAAAAGACGAACCTCAAAGGATTCTTTTTCACTTCTATCATTTTTTGCCTGTCAAAAAGACAAAACTTGTTTTTTCTAATTTTAGCGGGAAACGATGCGGTGATAGTCCATTTTATATTTTTGACTATTTGCAAAAACGCCATCCAGACTGGGATTTTGTTTGGCTTTCCGATCCAGAATACTCTCCTAAAATACCTAATGGCGCAAGAAGTGTTCCATTCGGTACAAAATCAAAAAAGATGATTTATGAACTAGCTACAAGTTCTGTTTGGGTAGACAGTCATTATAAACCCGTTTTTACATCTAAAAAGAAAAATCAGCTTTACATTCAAACTTGGCATGGAGGACTTTCAGTAAAAAGTAATAATATTCTCGATACTGAAAAGGAATATAAATTTATAGAAAAAAAACGACATTTAAATTTTGGAAAACTTGCAGATTATGTTGTTTCTGATAGTAAGTTCACTACTCAAGATTTTCAGAAGTACTTTAAGGTAAAAGAAAACTATTTTGAAGTTGGTGCACCATGTGATGATATTTTCTTTTCAGGTGGTGATAGAAATGAAATAAAAGAAAAGCTTGGAATTCCAAGTGATAAAAATATAGTTTTGTACTGTCCAACTTGGCGAGATTCTGGAGATGTTTCCTGCTATCAATTCGATAAAGATGCTTTGCTTGAAGTTTTAAAAGAAAAATTTGGCGGAGATTGGATTCTTCTTGTCCGTCTGCATCCTCTTGTGATGAAAGAAAATCCGAACTTGTTTAACGCAGATAATAAGACTGTTTTTGATGTAACAAAACATGAAGTTGTTAACGATGTTCTTTTAATTTCTGACATACTCATTACAGATTACTCAGGTGTAATGGGGACTTTTATGAACACTGGTCGCCCTCAGTTTTTATATCAAACTGATTATGATTTGTATCTGAGCGAACGCGATTTGAATTTCAAGAACGAAGAACTTCCTTTCCCTGCTGCCTACAATGATGAGGAATTGAGAAATTGTATTCTCAATTTTGACAGCGATAAATACAAGACTGAATTGGCTCAATTCAAACAGAAACTTGGATTTGTTGAAAAAAATCATGCAACAGAAAAAGTTTGCAAAGTTATAGAAAACTTCATATCAACAGGCAGGAAAACAATATGAAACCTATAGAAATAAATGAATTGCGCAAACTTCAACTACAAATCATGCAAGCAATTCATGATTTTTGCACAAAAAATAATATTCGATACTCAATCAGTGGCGGAACTCTTATAGGTGCAGTACGTCATAAAGGGTATATTCCATGGGATGATGACATTGACTGCATGATGCCACGGCCTGATTATGAAAAGTTTGTAAAGACTTTTAATGAAAACAACAATTCAGATTTCAAAGTTTTCTCAAGCTATAATGACAAATTCTTTTTTCAGCCTTTCGCAAAAGTTGTAAACACAAAAACGACTTTGATAGAGCATGAAGACCGACCTCAGCCAAATCTGGGTGTGTATGTTGATGTATTCCCGATTGACGGGCTTCCAAACGATGAAAATGCTCGCGAGCAATATTGGAATATGATTGCAAAGAAAAAGAATTTTTCTACAGTCGTGTATTCCAAATCAAACAAAAAAGAACATGGCATAAAAAAACTGGCACGAAAGTTTTTGTTCTGTTTGTTTCGTCCATTTCCTGCAAACTGGTATGCAAAGAAACTTCATAAACTAGGAATGAAAAATTCTTTTGAAGAAAGCGCATTCGTTGCAAACTCAATTTTTGGCTATCACAAAAAAGAGCAGATGCCAAAAAGCATTTTTGATGATTTTGTGCTTCTTGATTTTGAAGACAGAAAATTCAGTGCTGTAAAAGATTATGACATATATCTTTCAAATCTTTTCGGAGATTATATGAAGCTTCCTCCAAAAGAACAGCAAGTTTCCCGTCACGACTTTGAAGTTTACTGGAGATAATTATGGTTAAACTTTCTATTGATTTGCCAGAACATTTTTTAGACGCAGAAGTTCGTTGCGGTTACACAGTCACAAGCGAAATGAAAGAAGTTTGGGCTGTTGAATTGGATTTGCTTTCTCAATTGCAGAGAGTCTTTGAAAAATACGAGATTCAGTATTTTGCTTATGCAGGAACAGCTTTGGGAGCAGTTCGCCATAACGGCTTTATTCCATGGGATGATGATATTGATTTGATAGTGAGTCGCGAAAACTTTGAAAAACTCTGCAAAGTCGCAAAAAAAGAATTCAAATATCCGTATTTTTTTCAGACAGAAGAATCAGATTATGGTTGTGTAACAGGGCTTGCAAAACTTCGTAATTCTGAAACAACAATGATTTTGAACAGTCATAAATCGAGAAATTTCAAGTTTAATCAGGGAATATTTGTTGATATTTTTGTATATGACAATATTCCTGATGATTTAACTGAGCGCGAACTTTTCTTTAAAGAAATCGAGAACTTAAAAGCAAAGGCGTTGAAATTCAGAAACACTTTTCACTGCGACAAAGCCGAGTTACATACATTAAAGGGCAAAATCAAGAATGTATGCGAAAACATCATAAGGATTTCTCACATTCAAAATCCATTTTATAAAAAACTTTCATTACTTTGTCAGAAATACAATTCTGTAAAAAACAAATATGTTGCAGATATATTTTCATTCACAAAAATTCTTACAACAAAGTCTAAATATTGGGAAGATTTTGTTGAGCAACCGTTTGAATTCCTAAAATTGCCAGTTCCAAAAGATTTTAATGCATATCTGACAGAACATTTTGGAGATTGGAAAAATCCTAGAATGTTGCCACCAGATCATGGCTTTGAATCAATTTGTGATACAGGCAAATCCTATAAAGCGAATTTTCTATGAAATTTTAAGATGAGGAGAAGAACTATGCACTACGTTAATCCTGTAATAAAAGATTTTTTGAGAACTAATCAACCAGAAGATAGAGGTTCTTACATTCGTCTTGACCAGAATGAAAATCCTGATGGTCTTCCTCAATGGCTTTTTGACGAGGCAATGAAGAAAATTACACCTCAGTATCTTTCTCTTTACCCTGAAGAAATAAAATTCACGACGAAGTATGCAAAGCTTCTTGGACTTGAATATGAAAACGTTACTTTAACAGATGGTTCTGTTGTTGCAATGGGATATGTAATAAAAGTATTCGGCGAGCCAGGAAAAACTTTGCTTTGTGTAACGCCTACTTTTGGCATGTACAAGGTTTATGCTGACATGGCTCAGATGAACACTGAAATGATTCACTATGAATCTGACTACACATTCAATATTGACAAGCTTGTCGATAAAATTGATTCGAACACAGGTATTGTTTCTCTTGTAAATCCAAGCATGCCGATTGGAAATGTGTATTCAGATACAGAAATCAGAAAAGTTGTTGAAAAAGCAAAATCTGTTAATGCATTGGTTATCATAGATGAAGCTTATCATTATTTCTATGATAAGCACTCTCTCAATCTTATTAAGGAATTCGATAATGTTGTAATTCTTAGAACGTTCTCTAAGATGCTTTCAATGCCTGGTCTTAGAATGGGTGCAGTAATTTCAACAAAAGAAAATGTTCAGTATGTGAAGAATCTGAAACCTCATTATACTGTGAACAATGTTGCATTAGCATTTGGTGAAACTATTGTTGATAACTTTGACAAATTGATTGCAGAACTAAAAGCAACTTTCAATGGTGGAAAGGATTATCTTTTGAAATCTTTGGATGAAGCCAACTATTCTTATATTCCTACTCATGGTTGTTTTATTTGTATTACACCAAAGCATAAGACAGCTGAGCAAATTACGACCGAACTAAAAGAGCGCAATATTCTTATTTTCTGTGGAAAAGGGGATAGTGCAGGATTCCTTCGTGTAACAATATGGGACAAAAAGTACATGAAGATGTTTATGGATGCTCTTTTAGAAATTGATTGCTAGGAGAATTGCATGAAAAATGTTGCAATAATTCTGGCAGGTGGTATTGGTTCAAGAATGGGCGGACCAATGCCAAAACAGTTTCTTTCGCTAAATGATAAACCTGTCATTGTTCATACTTTAGAGAATTTTCAAAAACATTCTCAGATAGATAGTATTATTATTGTCTGCGTTAAAGACTGGATTTCTCATCTAAAAGAGATTTTGGAAGAGTATAAAATCTCAAAGGTTTCAAATATCGTCGAGGGCGGAGATACGGGGCATGATTCAACTCGTAATGGTCTTTTTAGCTTGCGTAATTATCTTTCTGACGATGATTATGTCATTATTCATGATGCTGCCAGACCAATTTTACCGCAAGCAGCTATTGATGATATGCTTCGTGTTGCGCACGAAAAAGGAAATGCGTCCCTTGCAATTCCGTGTTATGAAACTGTAATTTACACAGATAATGGTGAAGATGGAAATAAACAGCTTGATCGAAGCAAAATTATGCGAATCCAGACCCCTCAAGCATATAAGTTTGGGCAAATGGTAAAACTTTATGAAAAAGCTGAATCTGAGAATAAACACGATTTTATTTATGCAGACCTTGTGCTTATTTATTATGGTAAAACTGTTTATTTTTCAAAGGGATTTACAAACAATATAAAGATTACCAGAAAAGAAGATATCCCGCTTTGTAAGGCCTTGATGAATTTCAGTGAGGAGGAGTTGTTTTCATGAAAATAGCAATTGGATGTGACCATGCAGGTTTTGAATATAAATCTAAACTGGCTGATTATCTTGTATCGAAAGGATATGACATTGTTGATGTGGGAACAGATTCTGAATCTCAGGTTGATTATCCAGTTTATGCAGATAAAGTTTGTAAATGCGTTACTGATAAACTTGCTGATACAGGTATCCTTATTTGTGGAACAGGAATCGGGATGAGTATGGCTGCAAACAAGCATAAAGGCATCAGGGCTGCTGTTTGCGGTGATTTGAAATCTGCAGAATTTACACGTCTTCATAACGACGCTAATGTGCTTTGCATGGGAGCAAGAATAATTCCATATGAACTCTGTAAACAAATTACTGATAAATATCTTACAACTAAGTTTTTGGGTGGAAAACATAAAGTCAGAATTGATATGTTTGATAAATAACATATACTAAGAAGTTTTACAAAGGAAAGATAGAAAAATGAACATAGCGTTAATTTTTGCAGGCGGTTCTGGAACTCGTATGAACAGCAAAGCCCGCCCAAAACAGTTTTTGCAGTTTTTCGGTAAAGAACTTATAATCCATACTCTTGAGAATTTTCAGAATCATCAGGAAATCGATGCTATCACAATAGTATGCATCGAGGATTGGATTCCATATCTGAAAAAACTTCTCTCAAAATACGACATATCAAAAGTAAAGGCCATCGTTTCTGGCGGAAAGACTGGTCAAGAATCTATTCACAAAGGACTATGTGCCACAAATGAATATGCAGAAAAAAATTCAATTGTATTAGTTCATGATGGCGTTAGGCCTTTTATAAATGAAGATGTAATTTCTGCGTGTATAAAAAGCGTGAAAGAACATGGTTCTGCAATTACGACTGTTCCTGCAACAGAAACTATTGTTACAACAGAGAATAACAAGATAGCTACGATTACAGACAGAAGCAAATGCCAGCTTGCCCGCGCGCCTCAATGCTTCTATCTGAATGATTTACTTTCTGCACATGAAAAAGCTATCAAAGACGGAAATCTAAACATGATAGATTCAGCTTCACTTATGCAACAATATGGACACGATTTGTTCACCGTACAGGGAAACGTAGACAATATAAAAATCACAACCCCAGCTGATTTTTATACATTCAAAGCACTATATGAAGTGCGTGAAAATCAACAAATTTTTGGGTTATAACATGAACAAACAATTAGAAAAAGACTTGAAAGAACTCATCGAACAACATAACTACTTTTCTGGTCTTGAGAATTCTTCATTTTTCATAACAGGTAGTACTGGCCTTATAGGTTCCCTTTTGATAAAGACACTTTTGACATATTCTCGAAAAAACAACTCGAACATAAAAATATATGCTTTGTGCCGGTCATCTAACAAATTTAATTCTGTTTTCACGGATTTTCTTGGGACTGATTTGATTCCAATCTTTACAGATTTATTGAATCTTGACCTGCAAAAAATTAATTTTTCCATTGATTATATAATTCACGGAGCTGCAATTACAACTTCCAAAGATATGGTCGAACATGCAGTGGAAACGCTAGACACTGCATATATCGGAACAAGAAATATACTGAATCTCGCAAAAAGTAAAAAAATAAAAAGCATGGTTTATCTTTCAAGTATGGAGGTATATGGAGTTACTGACACTTCTCTTAATTGTGTTACCGAAAAGAATTTAGGATATATCGATATTCTTTCTCCTCGGAGCAGTTATTCTGAGGGAAAGAGAATTTGTGAATGCCTTTGCGCGTGCTACGCAAATGAATATGCAGTTCCTGTAAAATGTGCAAGACTTGCTCAAACACTTGGAGCTGGAATAGATTACAATGACACTAGGGTTCCTGCAATGTTTGCAAGGAGCGTTGTTGAAAACAAGAATATTGTTTTAAAAACAGCAGGATCAACAAAGAGACCCATTGTATATACCACAGATGCAATTTCTGGAATTCTTACAATTCTGAAGCATGGAGAATTTGGTAAAAGCTATAACATTGCAAACGAAACCACATTCTGTTCAATAAAAGAAACTGCTCAATTAATTGTACAAGAAATTGCCAAGAGTAAAATTAAATTACTCTTTGATATTCAAGAAAAAAATAATTTTGCACCAGATGTATTGCTTAATCTCTCTTCTAAAAAAGCAAATAATCTTGGATGGTCTGCAAAAATCAGTCTAAAAGAGGCATATAGTAGAATGATAGAATCTTTTCTAAATTCGTAATGACACAGGACCTATAGAAATCCGCTTGAATCAAAAAAACGTTCTCTATTTTACATTAGCAGAAAATCTTCCTTCCCAGTCAAGGTCAATAAAGAAGTCGCTGTCCGCATCAACTTCAAAAGTTTTAAATTCCGTAGAATAGGTCTGGATATGGCAAATTTTCCTGTTAAAATCAAAAGTCATAAGGCGTAAAAAACCGTCACCACAGTCTTCCACCGGATCAATGCCATAAGCTTTGCAAATATCTGCCCTCCCCTGATAATTTGAAAGAATGGAATAAACCTTGTATCCTGCATCATTTATGTCTACACGCATTCCTTCCCCTACAGGACCTTCAAAGGCATGTCCACACAGTACCAAAAAAATGCTTTTGTTCGGTTTTATAAGCTTTTTGTATACAGAGGAACCTGTGTTTCCCTCGCCTTCCTTATGGTGTTTAATCCACCCAAAATGATTATTCCCAGAGGTCTTTATCTTTATGGCGCTTAAAAAACCATGAACTGTAACAATACAAGGCAAATCTGGATAAGAATCTATAACAGACTGAGCCCATTCAATGGCCTGATCAGACGGCTCAAATTCAAGTCCTAAGATTAAAAACTTATGTCCCGCAGCTTCTAAAAACACATAGGAATTAAGACCATTTTTCGAAGCACCACCATACCATTTCTTGCCAGCAAAATGCTTGGACTTAGGGCCAAAATACTTATTGTAAAACTTCGTTCCTTTTACTTGCCATATTTCGCCTCTTTTTTCACGAACCCACTTATCATAATCATGATTACCAATTACAACAGAAAATGGTATTATTGAATCCAACTTGGAAATTGCATTGTCTGCGTAAAGCCACTCTTCAGGATGTTCACTACGCTTAGAAACCAAATCACCAAGAAAAACTGCAAATTCAATTCCCCCTCCTCTTACTTTTGAATTATCTACAACAAATTCCATTTGCCGGTCAAGAATTTCATGGAAGCTTATAGGAAAATTTGGATCATATTCCTTTTGACAATTATAGATTGTATAATTCTGAATATCAGGAATAACAGCCATAGTAAAAGTTCCCTTTCCTAAATAAGGAACCGGCACCTGTTTTTCTAAAATTTCATACTTAAATCCTGTAAAAGGGTTAACTTTTTGAGTTTTACATGAAAGAGAATAAAAAGAAAAACAAAATATACTAATAAAAAGATAAAAATATTTTCTACAGTTCATATTTTTATTATAACACATTTTAGTTTTTTTCTACAGCATGCACTTTGAAATCAAATAATATACGCATATTTTTTGGATGGAGTAGGAAAACATTAAGAAATTGTGATATAATTAAAGAGTGAATTTTAGGCTGCAAAATACACCCCATGGAGAGTAAGAAAAATGAAGCAGAAATCTCTTAAAAAAAATGCAATTTTTAATTTTATAAAATCGTTCATGAACATTGTATTTCCCATTATTTCTTTTCCCTATGCCTCTCGTATTCTTTTGCCAGAAGGAATAGGCAAAGTTAATTTTGCCAATTCTATTATAGAATATTTTACAATGCTTGCAGTTCTCGGGGTAAATTCATACGCTGCAAGAGAAGCTGCAAAAATCAGGGATGACAAAGAAAAACTATCAAAGTTTACTAGAGAAATTCTTTTATTCAATTTCATTTCAACGGCAATTGCATATATACTTTTTATTTTTTGTTTATTTTTCTTGAAAAAATTTTCTGACTACAAAATAATTTTAATTATTTGTTCAACAAAGATTCTCTTTTTTACTTTAGGCACAAACTGGCTTTTCGCCGCAACAGAAGAGTTCGCTTATATCACTTTACGTCATACCGCTTTTCAGGCCATATCTCTCATTTTGCTTTTTTCTCTTGTACACACAGCTGATGATTATCTTATTTACGCAGGTATAGGCATATTTTCTAATGTGGGGGCAAACATTTTTAACTTTATATATGCCAGAAAATTTGTAAATTTAAAACAAAAATCAGCAATTGAACTAAGAAAACATGCAAAACCAATATTCACTTTTTTTAGCATTTCTTGCGCTAGCAGAATCAATAGCGTTCTTGACAAAACGATGCTAGGCTTTCTTGCAGGAAATGCATGCGTAGGATTTTACACAGCTGCAATAAAAATAAATGAAATGGTTATAGAGCTTATAACTTCAACAGTGAGTTCTTTTATGCCACGAACTTCATATCTTCTAGAACAAGATAAGAATGAAGAATATTGCAAACTAGTCTCCAAGGTAATGAAAATAACGTGCTTTATTTCTTTCCCAGCAACCGCTGGCCTTTTTGTTTTAAGTCGGCAGCTTATTTTGCTTTTTAGTGGAAAAGAATATCTCCCCGCCCTTGGCACAATGCAACTTTTAACTCTTATGATTATTTCTCAAACAATAAATAGCTTCCTAAACAATCTTATCATAACCCCCCATCGCAAAGAAAAAATTATGCTTTATGCACAAATTACCGCTCTTGTGCTAAATGCAACGCTAAACTACTTTTTCATATCCAAATGGGGGGTTTGGGGTGCTGGCCTTGCAACACTTATAGTTGAGACTACTTTACCCATAGTAAAACTTATTCCTTCATGGAAATATATAAATAAAAAAGAAAACCACATATCATTACTAAAATCTTTGTTCGGTGCATTAGTAATGCTGTTCATTATAAATAGAATTTCCTGGCTAATGACAAATTTGCTCCTTAGTACATTTGTTATTACAATCGTAGGAGCTATAATTTATGCAGTTATCGAACTTTTATTAAAAAACGAACCTGCTTTTTTCTTCCTTAAAATGCTCAAAAGTAAGTCATGTTAGCACGATATAATCTTTTCCGAATCTGTAGTAGCATAGAACTCATGGAAATACAACTGAATCCAAGAAATGAAAATTTTAAAGAACTCCTCAACAACGAAATTTTCGTTGACAAAACAACGTTTCTCTCTGCATTTAACAAGCTCCTTAAAGGATCAAATAAATATATCTTTCTCCTCCAAGAAGATTTGGAAAAAGTCTTTTGGGTTCAACGCTTGATTCTTTTTTCTCTGGCAAAAAAGAACTTTTTGTAGGATTAGAAATTGAAGAATTAGAAAAAAAATGGATAAGCTATCCTGTTTTTTATATTGATTTTGGGGCAAAGAATACAGGACGCGCAAAAATTTAGAAGAAAAACTATATTGTATTCTCGACAACATCAAAAACAAAATAGGTGCCAGCTTTGATAGCAGAACAAAAAGCCTTAGCGGATGGATTTATGGATGACATAGAATCTTTTCCAATTATAGCCGTTTGACAATCCAATGTGTGTTATGCTGGGTGTTTTTGCTATTCTGTTTTTGCTGTTCTTGCAAAAAGAATAAAAAAACTTTATAGTTTCTATATTACATAAAAAAGTTTATTGCCTACTAGAATGTTTAGTCTAGATTTTTAGATATCTAGGAAACGGAGATAATTTCATGAATATAAAAAAACTTTTTAATTACATCATCTTCCTTTTAAAAAAAACTTGCTTTTATATCCGCTTGGAAAAGATACCCGGAGAAATGAAAGCTAACTACAAGAATTATATTTTTTATTCAAGCTTAAAAAGAAAATACAAATCATTCTTAAAAAGCTACATACCAAAAACAAATCAAGTTCATGAATATTCAAATAAAGTCTGGTGGTGCTGGCTTCAGGGAGAAGAAAAGGCCCCTGAACTCTGTAAGGCAGCATTAAAATCAGTCCGCAAGAATCTTCCTGACAAAGAAATTATGATAATTACAGAAGAAAACTACAGTAACTATGCTCATTTTCCGGATTTTATCGTAAAAAAATACAAGGACGGAAAAATAAACCGCACACATTTTTCAGACCTGCTCAGACTGGAACTGCTTTCAAGTTACGGAGGTCTATGGATCGATTCCACCTGCTTTTTAACAGAAAATCCCGAATATATTTTTAAGCAGCCCCTCTTTGTATTTCAAAACAGAGAACGTGGAGATGATTCTATTGCAGCATCTAGTTGGTTAATTGCATCAGAAAAAAATAATCCCATTATTGTACTTGTTCGAGACATGATTTTTGACTGGTGGAAAAAACATAATCATCTCTATCACTATTTTCTGATGCATTTTTTCTTTACCATGGCAAGCAACTTCTACAAAGAAGAATGGTCTAAAGTTCCCTTCTACTCTAACCTTCCATGCCATGTACTGCAGAGGGAACTCTTTGATTCATACGATGAAAGACGCTTTGAGCAGATAAAAAAAATGTCAGCCGTACATAAGCTGACATATAAAATAGGTAATAAGAAAACCTCAGGCAGCTTTTATGAGAAACTGCTCGCGCTTTAGCATATTTTAGCTGAACATATCTATCCTAACTTTGTGCTTGCCCCCTAAAAATCCAGTTGTAAGATACTTATCAGCAATTTGCTCTGCGAGCTCGTAAGGTATAATTCTCTCACCCATGCAAAGAACATTTGCATCATTGTGAAGCCTTGTAAATTCAGCAGATTTTAAATCCGCACAAACCGCAGCTCGAATACCTTTATGCTTGTTTGCCGCCATGCTCATTCCGATGCCAGTGCCACAAATTAAAATGCCAGTATCAGCAGTTTTATCTTGAACATGCTTACAAACTTTATCCGCATATACAGGATAATCTACGGGATCCGCAGAATCTGTTCCAACATTTATTATTTCGTAGCCAAGAGAGACCAAATGGTTTGTCAATTTTGACTTATACTCAAAACCTGCATGATCAGAACCTATGGCAATTTTCATGAAAAAAGCTCCTCCTCAGAAAAATTCATCAAAGCCTTGCACAAAGGTATATCTTCCTTGCGCGTGATTTTTATATTATTTGTAAACCCTTTTGAAAAATAAACTATTTCACCATAATGAATCAGTACTAAATCTGCATAGATAAAATCGTGTTTGTTTTCAGAATCCGCCCGTTCATACAGTTTTAACATGGGGCCAAATTTGTAAGCCTGCGGTGTCTGAATCCGCATGATTTTGCTACGGTCAAGCTGGCTGTTCCCCTGCTCACCGTCATCTGTATAAATAACAGTCTCATAGCAGGGAATGGCAAGGGAGGCATTCCCCTTTTCATGAGCAACACGAAGCATATCATCAATGGCAGCCTGTGGCAGAATTGGGCGTGCAGCATCGTGAATAATAACATAATCATCTTCGCTTAGCTTGTTCTTTAAACTGAATATTCCGTTTCGGGTTGAATCATGCCCAGTTTCACCCCCTTCAACAATGTCTGTAACTTTTGAAATTCTGTATTCATCAAGAATCTCTTTTAAATGCATAATCCAGTCTTTTACGCAAACAATTATAATACTGTCTACTTGAGCATTCTTTTGGAAATTTTCCAGAGTATGAACAATTACGGGTTTATCATTAAGCGAGAGGAACTGTTTTGGCATTGGACCTCCCATCCTAGAACCAATTCCACCAGCAAGTATTATCGCAACATTTTTCATAAATTCTCCACATTATTTGTCTATTTCAATAAGAGCATCCATAAACATCTTCATATACTTTTTATCCCAAATTGTAACACGAAGAAAACCTGCACTATCACCTTTTCCACAGAAAATAAGAATATTGCGTTCTTTAAGTTCGGCCGTAATTTGTTCTGCTGTCTTATGTTTTGGAGTAATACATATAAAACATCCATAAGTCGGAATATAAGAATATTTTGCATCATTCAATGCATTTAGAAGATACTCCTTTCCACCATTGAAAGTAGCCTTTAATTCAGAAATAAGTTTGTCAAAATTATCAACTATTGTTTCTCCAAATGCCAGTGCAACATTGTTTACTGTATAATGCGGCTTTAAATTCTTAACATACTGAACATTCTCTTTTGTAGAAATCACAGCTCCCATACGTAAGCCTGGCATAGAAAGCATTTTTGAGAATGTACGAAGAATTACAACATTGTCATACTTTTTGACAAGGTCAAGAGAATGTTTATCATAAAAATAGTGATAAGCTTCGTCAATTATAACAAGTGCATTAACACTCTTTGCTTTTTCAACTACTTTTTTTATTTCTTCCTCAGAATAAACATTTCCAATCGGCATGCTCGGATTTACAAGGGAAACAATACCTGTATTCATATTAATCCTTTCAACAAGTTTATCTATGTTAAAAGTATAATCAGACTCATAATGTATCATTTCCGTGTTCATTTGAGACATATCAGCATAAACTTTATACATTCCGAATGTTGGTGTAACACAAAGTAATGTTTTTCCCGGTTCACCAAAAACTTTGATAACATACCCCATTGCAACTACAGAACCATCTGTAAGAGTCACATTTTCATATTCAAGACCAAGAAGATTTGCATATTTTGTCGTAAATTTGATTTCTTCAGGATAAAGAGAAAGGTACTGGGGAGTAATTTTCTTCATTGCCTCGTCAAAAAGCCATTTTGGAAGACCATCAGGATTCTCATTTTGATCAAGACGGATATAAGTTCCTCGATCTTCTGGCTGATTTGTTCTTAAGAAATCTTTTATCACAGGATTAACATAATGCATTGAAAATACCTCAAAAAAAGTATAATTTATAAAAGAATATCATATAATCAAATTTATTGGAATACGACTATGAGAGAATTAAATTTAGCAGAAATTCAAAAAGCTTGTTTTGAAACATTTCTTAAGCTTGATGAAATTTGCAAAAAACTGAATATTCATTATTACATGGCTTTTGGAACTCTAATCGGTGTTGTACGTCACAATGGTTTTATTCCATGGGATGATGATATTGACGTAATGATGCTTCGAAAAGATTATGAAATTTTAAAAGAGTATATGGAAATCAATGAAAATAAACTTAAACCTTTTAAGATATGCACAAGAAAGAACACAAAAAATTATTCACCTTCTATTCCTCGCTTTGTTGACTCAAGTTATATTTTTGAATCAAGTTATTCTTATGAAAAAAAATTTGACCTTGGAGCATTTGTTGACATATATGTTCTTGATTATTGTGGAAATTCATTTGAACACGGAAAGAATTTTGGTAAGAAAATTAGGAAATGGGACAAACAATATATGATTTATCTCAATCCTGACAATGGAAAAAGAAATATTAAATATTTTGTACGTTGTCTGCTTTCTTTATTCTTAAGAATAAAATGGGGGAAAAATTATGATTTTGATTCCGCATTAAAGATTTTTAACTCAAAATATCATTCAGAAAAAGATGAATATGTCGGAGTTCTATATGACTGTGACCCAATGAAAAAATCTTTCTTTGATAATCCACCAGAAGCAGATTTTGAAGGTCATAAAGTTTACATTCCTAATAACTTTGACAATATTTTGAACCTAACTCACAAGGACTATATGCAACTTCCCCCAGAATCAGAAAGAATACCTCATCATAATTACAAGATATATAAAAAAGATTAAAATAGTGACATAATAATAAAAATAGTATATTATTCTTATCATGTCTTTTGTTTCTACAGGATTTGTCTTTTATTGTTTTCTCACAGTCGTTTTATATTATCTTGTTCCGCAAAAGTTAAAATGGCTTATTCTTTTAATCGCAAGCTATATTTTCTATGCGTTAAATAATTTGTATGCTTTGATTTTCATAGTTGCCTCAACTTTTGTTAGTTATATTATTGCGTTACGTCTTTCTTCCATTGCTAATATTTGTGAAGAAAAAAGAAATGCAACAACTGATAAACAGGAACGAAAGACTATAAAGATACATTACAACACTATCAAAAAAAGATATCTGATACTAGCCTTGTTTTTTTGTATAGGTATTCTTGCCGTCCTTAAATATACCAATTTTATAACATTGAACATTAATATGATGTTTAATACAAAATTTCCAAAGTTAAACTTTATTCTGCCACTAGGAATTTCATTTTATACTTTTCAAATTGTAAGCTATATATTAGATGTTTATAATGGAAAGTATAAAGCCGAACAAAATTTATTTCATTATGCCCTTTATGTAAGTTATTTTCCCTCAATATTACAAGGTCCTATAAGTCGCTACAATGAATTGAAAATCCAATTTTTTGAAAACAAACATTCGTTTTCATTAATAAATATTCAGTATGGAATGCAACGAGTTCTGTGGGGCTTCTTAAAAAAACTTGTTATTGCCGACAGGGCAACAGAAGTTGTAAATTATATATTTAACAATCATCAAATTTTACCATGGTATATCATTTTTGTTGGCCTTTTATTTTATTCCATTGAGCTTTATGCTGATTTTTCAGGTGGAATGGATGTCGTTCTTGGCATTTCTGAGCTTTTAGGAATTAAGCTATCTGAAAATTTTCGACAACCTTTTTTCAGCCAATCCATTGCTGAATTTTGGCGAAGATGGCATATAACACTTGGAACATGGATGAAAGAGTATGTTTTTTATCCTTACAGTCTTTCGAAATTCTCAAATAGATTAGGAAAATCTATCACAAAAATCAGTAAAAATGCCGGAAAACTTATCCCTGTATGTATTGGAAACCTTATTGTATTCTTCATAGTTGGGATATGGCATGGAGCAGAATGGCACTTTATTGTCTATGGTTTATACAACGGCCTACTAATTGTACTTGGAGTTCTATTCAAACCTCTCTTTGAGAAATTTTTAAAAATATCCCATATAAATGTAAAAAGTCATTTATGGCAAATATTCAGAATCGTTCGAACCTTTATTCTCGTAAATATTGGGTGGGTTTTTGACGATGTTTCAGATCTTGAAATGAGCAAATCATTGCTCATGCAACTTTTTTCATTTAACAATGGAACATTAATAAAAAATTGGAAATTTGACACATTCAGCGAACTAACAATTTATACAGTTATTTTTTTCTGCATAATCTGGTTTATTATAAGTATAATGAAAGAACAAGAAATAAATGTACGTGAATTCATTTCCACCAAACCGCTTCCTGTCCGATGGGCAATTTATATATTATTGATTCTAAGTGTTCCATTTTTCCAAGCTGCAAATATGGTAGGTTTTATCTATGCTCAATTCTAAAATTACAAAAATTATAAAAGCATTTTTATTTTGTATAGTTCTCATTTCTTGCTCAAAACTAATGACCTTTTTGTTATATCCATTTTCATCATTAAATGAAAGATTTTACAGATACCATAAAATAAACAAAAACATAGATTTGTTAGTTCTCGGAAATTCCCTTGAAAATTGCGGGTTTGTTCCTTCTGTTTTTGAAAAAAATCTTGGGCAAAATTGTGGAGTTCTAGCACCACAGGGTTCCTATCCAGAAAGTCTTTTTTATATTCTTATTGATGTTGCCCATACACATAATGTTAAAACATTAATAGCCGGATGGGATATAATGCAAAATTTCCAGCTTCCTGCGTATAAATACCCTCATGAAGAAGAATTATACAGGGAATTCTTTGCGGATATGAAAGGAAACAGTGAATTACAACAAATCGTTTTTAAAAATGTTATGAAACAACGCTATACATCTACATTTTTCGACTGGTCTTCTTTTCCAGAAAATATTAGAGAAATTCCAAGAGTTATAGAATCACGAAAAAAAACTGTGGATTTAGAAAATAAGATAACAACAATTCCTATGGATATGTCAAAATTAAAAAGTAACAGAGAAAAAGATAAATACAATTGGTATCAAGCCACGGAACGTATCTATGGTACTGAAATACAAGAAAATGACAAAAAATTTTTCTTAGAAATACAAAAATACTGCAAACAACATAACATAAACTTTTATGTCATCTCTTCACCAATTCCGAATTGTATCTTTGAAGCTTGTCCAGAACTAAAAGACGCAATCTCGGTCAGTAAGGCCTTTTTTAAGGAAAATAAAATCAATTATATTGATACAACAAATGAATTGTATTTTCCGGGAATATCAAATGATGCGAATTATTTTGACTGTTTCGGCCATTTAATATCACCTGTAAATGAACAGTATTCTCAAAGTATTTGTAATTGGCTGAAAGATAATGGAAATTTTTAATATCTAAAAACAGTTATACTTTTCTCATTATCCTTATTCAATATTTCTCAGAATAAATCTCAATACTGTGCATACATAAACACCGGGTTACCTGGTGCATAAGATAATGAAAGCAAAAGAAGCAACATCAGAATATAATATGCGCTCCAACGGAGGACTATGTTCTTCTTTTGAATTGACTCATAAACATCTATTTTTCGTTCCTTTAGAATGCTTACCACAAACACTATTATGAGCGAGAGAAAAATGAGTGTAAGCTCGCTTTCCACATAGCGAAGGCTTCCAAAAACAGACTTCATGTAATCTTGATCGGAAAGAAGTTTTAAAGAATCAAAATTTGCAATCGTACGCTTTAAATACAAAAAGCTTTTGGGTACGTCAACTATCCTGTCAAAATATCCGCCAATGTTTACAATGATGAATGTACGAATAATTCTGAATACCTTCCATCCGAAAGAATTTATCGGAATGTGAAGCTTTTGGTTAACTTTTTCAAGGGCAGGCTTGCAGAAGTCACCAAATGCAATTACAAGGCCGTTGTACAAGCCCCATAGCACAAAATGGAATTCTGGCCCGTGCCAGACTCCCACAAAAAGAAATACCAGAATATTTGCAATGCCAGCAGGAACTGTCCTCGCAAGATGTTTTCCCCATTCAGTTTTTTTGCTCATAAACTTCTTGGAAATATTCTGCATCTTTTTTGTAAGAACAAAGGGGTAAAAGACATAATCGCGCATCCATGTACCGAGTGTAATGTGCCAACGCCTCCAAAAGTCTGCAAGCGAAACAGCAAAATACGGCTGACGGAAATTGGGAGACATTTCAAGCCCAAACATTTTTGAAAAACCTAACACCATGTCTATTCCGCCGGAAAAGTCTGCATACTGGTAAATTGCGTAACTTAATATTCCAATAGCAATAAAAAGCCCAGGAAGATTCGGGTAATCATGATCAAGAACAGAAGAAATGCGCCCTGCCAGGAGGTCTGCAACGCAATACTTTTTCAGCGCACCAAAAAGTACTAAAAGCGTTCCATGCTTAATATTCTCAAAATTGAATTTATGTTCTTCTTTTAACTGCTTGCCAAGTGCATCATAACGGTTTATTGGTCCCATAACAAGCTGTGGAAAAAAAGACACAAACAAAACATACTGTAAAAAACTATGTTCCACTTCGTACTTTGAATTATATATATCCATAAAATAAGCAATAGCTTGGAATGTATAAAAAGAAATACCCAGAGGCAGTAAAAGTGTTTTAGTGGTTCCAAATTTTAAGAAGGATAAATCAGCAGTAATACACGAATCCATAAAAGTAGCTATGGCATTCCAATATTTTAGGAAAAACAAGATTCCAAAATTTATTAGAATCATAAGGACAAGCACATGCCGCTTTTTTTTCTGGACCAAAAGCTTGTAATCCTTGAGCTCCTCTTTTTGCATGCCCCCAGCTTTTTTTTCTTTTACAGAAGAATTCAAATTATATACTTTTTTTGCGCCAATAAATGTGGAAACTGCCGTAAAAAAAATAAATATAAAATTCAGCGGGCCGGAAAAAAAGTAAAAGAAGGCATTTGTTACAAGCAAGATATATTTCTGTGCTTTTTTGGGTACAATATAATAACAAAATAAAGATGCTATCAAGAATAATATAAATGAATAAGATTTAAAATTCAGTAAGTTCATTTTCTGTGTCCTTTACAATGATGAATTGAAATATTCTTCCACATGATTAAGGCACTCGCCGTTGAACCACGCATCAATTTTTATTTTACCTTGAGACTTTGGAGGAAAAGAGAATATATCGTTAGCACTCTTTTGTTGGATAACAACATTTGTTCCATCGCTAAGTTCAGCAGAAATTTCATAGGCAATAGTCGAACGGTCACCATGATTTATTAGCGGAATAATTTTTGTCTGCAAAGAACCATCATCATTTTGAATTTCATTAAGAACAAGTCCATAAAGCCGGGCTGGTTGGGATTTTATTTTTTGTGAGTATGAATCATAAAACCAGTCTGATTTTTCCCGCGCCAAATCATCATATGCATAATCACCATAAAAGAAATCACAAAAGGCTTTTGTAAATTTCATAATTCCCGTCTTTGCCAAGTGATTGTCATCCCAAAAATCACAATCTTCAAGATACAGAAATTCCTCTTTGCAAAGATTAAAATCATAATATTCATAGCCCATAGAAGAGGTAAAGTCTTTTACAAAATCATAATACTCATCATAATTTCCTTTTGCTGCAAGATAAAAATCACTGCATGGCATGGAAAAAAATGTAAGGGGAATTTTATTTTGTTCACAAAAGGCTACTATTTTTCTTACTGTATTTTTATAATCTTCTCCAATACTTTTTACCGCAATCGGTTTCTCACCATCTGAACAATAAGTCCCGTTTTCTATAATATCAGTCCTCATTACACAACCCTTTCCCACATAATTTTCTGCAGAGGAAAAATCATACTTATAGTACTGACCTGTCAGTTTGGACTTTAAATTCTTTATTATAGAGATAGGATTCAAATCTATGAATTTTTCTTTTCCCAAGGGCAGCAGAGAGTTTAAATAAAGATTCGGGGCAGATGCATCCTTAAGGTAATTAAATTTGAGCTTTTTGTTATTCAGATATTCAGAAACAAGATAATTTGTTCTTAAACCATTGCGTTTCTTAAAGACCACATCGTTGGCAACGGCAAAATCCATTTCCAAATAAATATGCTGTACTGGGCATTGCGAAACAGCTTCTTGAATAATTGCATAAGTTGCATCAATTGGCTGGCTAGGCGTTCCAGAACAAAAAGTATTCTTGCCTAAAATTTTATCCGCTTGAGCAGGATAAAAATCATGGCTTACATGGCTTGCTCCACAAATCAGCACATCTATGTTTTTCTGCTGATGCAATTCATGAAAAATTAACCGTGTATAAGATGTCGAATCATTTTTGAGCGCAAAGGCAAATATCAAATTTAGCAGATAAAAACCTATGCAGAAAATTATGAATTTAAAAACAAAGACAAGTATCTTTTTTAAATTAGTCATTCCGCACCACCACTTGTATTCAACCGCCAGCTTTCTACAGAATCCCGAAGCAATTTTTCTGTGCCGTTTTTGAAGCTTAATATTTTTGGTAGGGGATGGCTTAGGAAAAGGTAGATTCCTTCCGTGACAGAATATGCGCCTATATTTGCAAACGCAAGCATGTCGCCAATATCCGGCTTTGCTTTGAATGGATATTCTTTTGTAATAATATCTGCGGTTGTGCAAAGAGAGCCGTAAATTGTGTAGCCGTTGCTTGTTGAAATGTCCTTTGTGCATCTTTCTATGTCTGATGGAGGCATGCTGTCTGCCTTTATAAGATGAATGGGCGGCTTTTTCATTCCCATAATCTGGCCATAATAATTCACGTGGTTTATTCCGCCGTCAATAAAAAGGGCGGGGACTTCTGCATTCTGCTTTAAGTCCATTACAGAGCTTACATAAGTTCCACAAGAGGAGGCAACATAGCGTCCGCTTTCCACAACCCAGAAGAAGGGGCTGTCTTTTATCATGGCAGAAAATTCTTTTAAGTCGTCAAAGTTTTGCGCATAATCGTCTGAAGAAAAATAGTCAAAGGCAAGTCCCGGACCGTATTCAATGCGCTCAAAGGCAATGCCGAATTCTTTTTGCAGTTCCGAACAGAAGCCTTGAATAAAAGCAACTTCCTCTGCAACCTTCTTCATCTTCTTTTGCGTACCGGTAAAAAAATGTATTCCCTGAATTTTTATTCCAGGCAAATCTTTAAGCAAGGCAATAGATTTTCTTACGCATTCCTCGTTCATACCAAACTGGCAGCCGTTTGTAAGGCGCACGATTATTCCTTGGGGGTGAGGATTGGCAGAAGCTTTTACAACTTGCTCAAGAAATGTTGCATGCAAAAAAGATTCCAGCGTGATTGTTCCAACACCAAGATTGTAGGCCCGCTCAATATCCTGCTTGGTCTTTACAACACCAGAAAACACAATCTGGTCTGGATTTACTTTTACGGCTTCGCAAATGGAAAGTTCCCCCGGAGAACAAACCTCAAACAAAAGCTGTGAGTCATCTTTTAGCGCATCAAGCAAAAAAGGGTTAGCCTTCATGGCATAGCAAAGGCGTGAATTTGAAGGCAACATCTCCTTTATTTTCTGAACGCGGGAAAGCAAGGCATCGTAGTCAAAAAGATAAAATGGCGTTCCGTATTTTTTTGCGTATGATTTTATGACTTCTTCTTTAACCATTTAGTTTTGCCTCCAAAGCCCGCTTGTCCACTTTACCGTTTTTTGTAAGCGGAAATTCTTCTATAAAAATAAAATTGCTTGGAATCATGTAAACAGGCAGGGATGTTTTTAATGCCGTAACGATTTCTTTTTTGTCTGTTTCCTGACCCGTATAAAAAGCGCTTATTTTGTTCTGGGCAAAAATACAGCAGGCCCTTGTAATTGAACAAATCTTTTCTACCGCACCTTCAATTTCTGAAAGCTCTATCCTGTGCCCCATGTGCTTAATCTGGGTATCCTTGCGGGAAACATAATAAAGAAGCCCGTCCTTGCCGTAGCTTGCCAAGTCACCGGTACGGTAAATGCGCTCAAAGTAGGAAGGGTTTAGCGGATTCTGGACAAAGGCCTGTGCGGTACGCTCGCCATTGTTGTAATAGCCAGGCGCAACACAGGAACCGCTTACGCAAAGTTCTCCAGTTTTTTCTGCTTCGGTAATGAGGGCATCGTTTTCGTCCAAAAGAAAGACGCGCTCGTTGGGAAAAGGAATGCCTATTGGAAGCACATAATCTTCGCCAATTGACCGTGGAACTTCCGCATAGGTACAGTTGCATGTGATTTCCGTTGGGCCGTAAAGATTTATGTATTTTGCATCAGGAACGTTTTCTTTCCAAATGCGGAGCTGCTTTACAGGCATGACTTCGCCAGAGAACATAATCTTCTTTAGGGTAAGCGGTTTTTTGTACTTAAAGCCGCCCAGGGTAGAAATTATGCACATTGCGGAAACAGCCCAAATGATTGTGGTAATCTCTCGCTCTTCAAGATAGTCAAGAAGTTTTGTGGGAAAAGAGAAAAATGCCTTTGGAACAAGATGAACTGCGGCACCAGTAAAGACTGCGGTAAAAATATCCTTAACCGAAACATCAAAATCAAAAGGAGCCTGGTTTGCAAGGTTTTCTGAACTCTGGATGTCAAAAACTTCTGTAAAGCAGGAAATAAAATCAACTACGTTGCGGTGATTTACAAGAACCGCTTTTGGCATACCTGTTGTGCCGGAAGTAAAGTTTGCATAAACAGGGTCAACGTCTACAATTTGATTGCGCCGGGCAGGATCATAAGGAACATTCGCCTCTTTTACTTCCTTTAATAGGTCATCCGTATAAATAATCTTACAGTCGCTTCCAAGACCTTCTATCTTTTTCTGGAATTTACGGTCCACAACGAGAGTCTTTGCTTTTAGAGTTGAAATCATGGAAAGAAGGCGCTCATCCGGGAAAGTCGCATCCACAAATGAATAAAAGCATCCCGCGTATAGTGCCGCAAAAAACAGCTTTAGTGTTAGAACGGATTTTTCCGTTACAAGAGGAACTGCCGTCCTTGGGTCAAAATGTTTTTCCAAAAAAGAAGACAGTGCCTTTGCATCTTTTACAAAATCTTTCCAATTAACGCTCTCCTGCACATCCGCAAAAGCCGTTTTGTCCGCATATTTTTCTGAAGTTGCTTCAAGATAATCTAAAACAGTGTATTTCATAGAGTTAAAACATTATATACAATAAGCCACTCTTTGTGAATACATTATTTGCGGCGCTTGCCTTTCCAATCCGAAAGCTTTTTCCGCTGCCTTACAGGCCTTGTGTGTGGCGCTTGCGGGGTTCCGGCATTCGCCTCCATTGCCTAACGGCAACCCGCCTGTGGCGGGCCCCTCCAGTGCCTGCCGTGCTTTTTTCTGCTGCCGTCTGTCGGATTGCTAATACAGCGTCTCCCCCAAGAGCCGCGCTGCCAGGTTAACCGCCATGATTGCCGTCTGGTTCCGCACGTCAAGGATGGGGTTCACTTCTACGATTTCCATGGATTTTACCATGTTCAGCTGGCACATTTCTTTTTGTCATTGTAAAAGATTTGCTTTTTGAATAAAATAAACAATATGAAATCAGCATTGTATAACTTAATAATCTTTCCCATATCCCAGCTTCTAGAGTTTTTCTATCAGTTTATATATGAAGCTTCCGGACGTGAAGCATTTGCAGTAATCGCACTCAGTTTTGTTGTTACACTATGTACGCTTCCTCTTTATATGGTTGCAGAAGGCTGGCAAGAAATAGAACGTGAAACACATTCAAAATTACAACCAGGCATTGCACGTATAAAAAAGGCATTCAAAGGCGATGAGCAATACATGATTCTCAATACATTCTATCGCCAAAATCACTACAGCCCAATTATGGCATTGCGTTCATCACTCAGTCTGCTTATCCAAATTCCATTTTTTCTTGCGGCCTATCATTTTCTCTCCGAATTGGGAACCTTAAAAGGCGTAAGTTTTCTTTTCATAAAAGATTTTGGATCTCCTGATGAGACTTTCCACATAGGCTCATTCGCAATAAACATACTGCCCATTGCAATGACAGTAATAAACTGTGTTTCTGGATTCATTTATTCAAAGGGGCATGAAGTCCGTGAAAAAATACAGATATATGTTTTTGCGGCCATCTTTCTAATTGTTTTGTACCAGTCTCCAGCAGGACTCGTCGTCTACTGGACAATGAACAACATACTTTCGCTTGTAAAGAACATATTTTACAAGTTGAAAAATCCGAGACGAATCCTGTACATTCTGCTTTGTGCATTCGCCATTTTTTGCCTTGTTGCACCTTTTACTGTTCTTCAAGGCCAAAAAAACTCATATCGAAAGGCTTTGTTTGCCTTTGGAATCATTCTTCCTATTCTTCCTTTTGCGGTAATGTATTTTACCTCATTTACGAACAGACATTTTAAGCTTTTGGATGAAAACCCAAATATCAGATGCAAAATTTTCTTTACGGCTGCTATTGCACTCACAATCCTTGCCGGATATGCAATTCCATCAATAATTGTAGAAAGCGAGCCAAACAATTACTGTTACGTAGACAATTACAAGTCTCCTTTTGTTTTCATCATTTCTACATTCTTCCAGAGTGCCGGTATCTTTTTGCTGTGGTGCGGAGCTTTCTACGGCCTATTCTCTTCCAGAACGAAGAAAATCCTAACAATTGTCTTCAGTATTTTTTCCTTCATCGCTTTGCTAAACACTTTCGTATTCGGAGGAAAATACGGGCCAATAGAACCCTGGCTTGAATTCATGCAACCTCAGGTATTTACCCCAACTATTTCTTCTCTTGCCTTAAATGCATTTGTAATTCTAGTGATTATCAGTGCATGTATTTTTCTGACACTCCGCTTTCCTAAAATTCTGCATTCGCTTTTACTTATACTCGTAATTTCACTTACAGCAATCTCTGTAAAAAATTCACTAACGATTCAAAACGAATACTCAAAAATGCCTGTTCCGTCTTACAATAATTCTATTGAGCCTATTTTTCACCTTTCAAAAACAGAACAAAATGTCATCGTCATCATGCAGGACAGATGTTTTTCACCTTTCATTCCTTATGTTTTTGAAGAAATTCCCAGTCTAAAAGATGCTTTTGACGGCTTTACATACTATCCAAACACTATTTCAATGGGAAAGCTCACAATGATTGGAACTCCAGGCTTGTTTGGCGGTTATGACTACACGCCTTACCGCATAAACGAACGTGCAACAGAAGAACCAGAAAAAACTCTTCAGGACAAGCACAACGAAGCAATGCTTACACTTCCACTCCTTTTTACACAAAACGGTTTCCGGGCGGAAGTCGCAAATCTGCCGTACGAAAACTACCTTGAACAGCCGGAAAGCAATATGTATTTTGACAACCCAAATCTTACGCGCCACGGCTTTGAGCTTGAAGAAAAAAAAGAACTTGACGGTATATCGTACATCGTAAAATACAAGGGGCATGAGCCTATACGTCACAATAAAGTACTGGGAACCTACACAAATTATTGGTATGCACAGCACGGAATGGAAAAAGAGCCATACATTAGCTCGCAAATCTTCAGGAATTTCATTTGGTTCTCATTGTTCAAGATGGTTTCGCCAGTATTGCGAGGAGCAGTCTACCACCGAGATTATTGGATGGCTTACAACAAATGGGACGACAGCGCCAGATTTGTAGACAATTATTCCGTAATCGACTATCTTCCAGAACTTACAAAAATTGACGACGGAAAGGGAACTTTGATTCTTCTTGACAACGAGGCAACCCATGAACCAGTGCTCCTTCAGGCACCAGAATACGACTTTAGGAAGCCTGCTGAACTTACGAACTTAGGAAACAGCCCATTAAAAGAAAATACCGAATTCAGCACAATGTGTGGTATTTTCAGTCGCTACATTGATTTTTTTGAATACCTCAAAGAAAACAACTGTTATGATAATACACGAATCATAATAGTTTCCGACCATGGTATGATTGACAAGTCAAAAGCGGTAAGCAATCTGGATTCTTCAAATTTGCCGTTTCAAAAATGCAATTTTGTAGCCACGCTTATCGTAAAAGACTTCAATTCGCACGGAACCATCCAGACGGACAACACATATATGACGAATGCAGATACGCCATACCTTGCTACAACAGGTATAATAAAAGATGCTCGCCATCCATTTACAAGAAAGCCACTTGAAGTTACAGACAAAGCAGCCTATTCTATCTTGAACACTTCACGTGCGCAAAGTACTAGAATTCGTAAAGAAAAAACTTTTGATGTAAAACCAAGCGAATGGTATACAGTCAAGGACAATATCTTCATTGATGAAAACTGGAGTAAACTGAACAAATAATATGCCTATTACAACGATTCTCTACAACATAATTCTTTCACCAATAACACAAGTAATAGAAATATCGTACCGGATTTTTGACAAAATGTTCGGAAACACAGGAATCGCAGTGCTCGGAGTAAGTCTTACGGTTACACTGCTCTGCCTTCCATTGTACATTGTCGCGGAAAGCTGGCAAGAGACTGAACGGTCAACCCAGAGCAAAATGAAAGATGGAATTGCCAGAATCAAAAAGGCATTCAAGGGTGACGAGCAGTACATGATGCTCAACACCTATTACCGCCAGAAACACTATCACCCTATTATGGCTCTCCGCTCTTCTTTCGGAATCCTTATTCAAATTCCATTTTTCCTTGCTGCCTATCATACGCTTTCAACCCTTCCTGATTTGATGGGAAGGAGTTTTTTCTTCATTCGTGATATGGGAAAGCCCGATGCGCTTTTTTCAATCGGCTCTTTTTCCGTAAATATCCTTCCAATCACAATGACTCTAATAAACTGTATTTCGGGTGCGATTTATTCAAAAGGTCATGGCTTCCGCGAAAAAATACAGATTTACGGCATGGCAATTCTCTTTCTCGTCGTACTTTATCAGTCACCGGCAGGTCTTGTCCTTTACTGGACTATGAACAACATCTTCTCTCTTGTAAAAAATGTCTTCTATAAGATGAAGAATCCAGTGAAGGTTCTTTACCTTTGCATGGTTGTAGCAATTCTTGCCATAGCATCCTATATTCTTTTCTTTTACAGCGGTGGCGCAAACCTAAAAAAGCGGTTAGCCGCTGCCATTTTCCTACTGATTTGGATTCCTCTTCCCCTTTATGTCCGATTTTTAGTCTATTTTTCAGAGCATACACTTGCACCTCTAAACGAAAATAAAAAATCCCGTTTCTGGCTTTTCTTTTTTTCGGCGATTGGACTTTGTATTTTAAACGGTCTTGTCCTTCCTTCAGAATTGATTGCAAGTTCTGTTCAGGAATTCTCCAATATTGAATCATATAAAAATCCTACGGCATTTTTGCATTCATCATTTTGGATGAGCGCAGGTCTCATGCTCTTCTGGCCAACATGCGTTTACTTCCTTTTTAAAAATCGTATTCAAACGCTTCTGGCATTCATATTTCCGGCTTTCTTTATTAGTGCAATCGTAAATGCATTTGTTTTTGCCGGCGATTATGGTTCTATGGATGTAACTCTCAAATTCATCGACGGATTCACAAATCCCACAAAAATGTTCCTGCTCGCTAATTGTCTTGTCATTTTTGTTGTTCTTGCAGTACTTTCATTTGCAATTAAAATTCGCCTACATAAAATTCTTTCAAACCTTTGTCTTATCGCATCATCTGTCTTTGCAGTTCTTTCTGTCATAAATACATCAAAAATCAACCGTGAATACAAAGCTTTTGCATCAAGAAAAGCAAACGATGATATTCAAACCGTAAAATTCTCTCTTTCAAAAACAGAAAAGAATGTCGTAATATTTATGCTCGACCGTTTTGAATCCGCCTATGTACAACCAATTCTGAACGACCAGAAAGACCTTGCCAAAAAGCTGGCGGGATTCACATTCTTTCCAAACTGTGCGAGTTACAACGGCCACACACTTATGGGCTCTCCAGGACTATACGGTGGATTCGATTACACTCCCATGGAAATGAACAAACGAAAAGACATTCCACTCAAAGACAAACACAACCAGGCTCTTATTCTGCTTCCAAAACTCTTTTGCCAAAATGGTTTTTCTGCCACTGTCTCTGATTTATCATGGGCAAACTACAGTTACATAGCGGACATGAGTTTTGTAGACAATTTCCCACTTTCAGAAAATCCCGAACTTGCAAATCTAAAGACTCATTCTCTGCTATGTCATTATGCAGGCGATTTCAAAAAAGAATGCCTCAAGCCTGGCTATGAGAAATCCTCTCTTGCCCATGTACTAAACAGGAACCTGTTTTGGGTAAGCCTCTTCCGAGAAGTCCCCGCAGTATTGCGGCCAGCGGTCTATTACAAGGGAACGTGGTGGGAAAACGGTGTAAAGGAAAGTTCAAGCGATTTTGCAAACTGGTATTCTATTCTGTATTACCTGCCAAAAATCATTGACACAAATTCAACACAGCCAACTCTCTCAATCCTCACAAATGAATGTACCCACTCTTCGGAAGATATTTCTATGTATGCGATTGAACCTTCATGTCCTTATTCTGACAATGATAATGGGTATAAAATCAACACAGTTTCTCTCATTCAGATTGGAAAATTTGCAGACTATCTTCGCGAACAGGGAATTTACGACAATACAAGAATCATTGTCGTCTCTGACCACGGAATCGGGGGCGACCTGGATATTTTTGGCAAAGGAAAAACTAGATTTAACGGTTATAAAAAAGATAGATTGAATCCAGTTCTTCTTTTTAAGGACTTTAATTCCAACAATGCCTTTTTTGAAGATTCGCAATTCATGACGAACGCAGATGTGCCTGCACTTGCATTAAAAGATATTGTTGAAAATCCGACAAACCCTTTTACCGGAAACCCAATAAATGGGGAATATAAAAAAAATGGTATAATCGCTACAAGCGGCGATATATTCATGCCATACCATTCAAAAAGTAAATATGAATTCACATTAGGCGATGACGAATGGATTCTATTAAAAGATAATATTTTTATTGATTCCAATTGGCAAAAAGCAGTAGATAAAAAATAATAATATTAACTTGAAAAATTTTGCGGCGCTTGCTTTCCAATCCGAAAGCTTTTTCCGCTGCCATAAAGGCATTGTGTGTGGCGCTTGCGGGGTTCCGGGGGGTCCTACCCCCTCCATTGCCTAACGGCAACCCGCCTGTGGCGGGCCCCTCCAGTGCCTGCCGTGCTTTTTTCTGCTGCCATCTGGAGGCTTACTAATACAAAGTCTCCCCCAAAAGCCGAGCTGCCAGGTTTACCGCCATGATTGCAGTCTGGTTCCGCACATCAAGGATTGGATTTACTTCTACGATTTCCATAGACTTTACCATGTTCAGCTGGCACATTTCTTCCATTAAAAGTAAGCCTTCGCGGTAATTCAGCCCACCGGGAACTGGCACGCCGGTACCGGAAGCAATGGAAGGGTCAAGGGAGTCCATGTCAAAGCTAATGTGGACTACGTCGCAGCGGGTCTTAAAGAAGAGCTTTACCTTGGTAAGAACTTGGTCAAAGCCAATACGGTCTATGTCGCTAATTGTAAAGGCCGTAACTCCGGCTTCTTTCATGAGCAGTTTTTCGCCTTTGTCCAAATCGCGAAGCCCCACAAAGCAAATGTTTGCCGGGTCAACCTTGCGCCCCTCGTGGTAAAGGTTCACAAGTTCTGGTAGACCATAGCCCGCACTGGCCGCAAGACATTCGCCGTGGATGTTTCCGGTAGGGCTTGTCTCTGTAGTGTTAAAGTCGCCGTGGGCATCCACATACAAAACGCCAAGCCTAAGATTTTTCTTCTTATAAAATGAACTTAGCCCCGCAAGTGTTCCCAAAACTATTGAATGGTCGCCGCCAAAAACAAGGGGAAACTCTCCGTCGCAAGCAGCATCTTCAACTTCCTTAGCAAGAAGGGTACACGCATCCACAATAGGTTCAAGGTATTTTGCCTTGGGATTTGTGCCAATGTCTGCAAATTCCTGCGCGGTAACCTTTATGGGATTCTGGTCGCTTATGACCTTGTGCCCCAAGCTTTCTATTTTTTCCCGTATTCCCGCAAGGCGAACAGCAGACGGCCCCATATCCGAACCGTGTCTTCTTCCGCCGTAGTCAAGCGGCATTTCTAAAATGTGTACATCCATATAAAAAATCATAGTTCCTTTTGCACAATAATGCAAGGTTGTAAAAAAAATAACTTATAAATTATATTTTTCCTTGAGTTTATAACCTTTATATATTATAATATAGTAAAAATATAATATTTAGGTTATAAAACATGGATACACGGATAATACAAATAAGGGCTTTGGACAAAAAACAGCAGATTTAAAGCCTTGTCAGAATGTAATTCCTCGAGGCCAAAGCTGGATAAAAACGGTTAGGGAAGCTATTGGCATGACCGCAATTCAGCTTGCAAAACGGCTAGGTGTTACCCAACCCAGGATTGCGAAAATGGAATCAAATGAAGAAAACCTCAAGCTTTCGACCATGAAAAAAGTGGCAGTAGCTTTGAACTGCGAATTTGTGTATTACTTTAAGCCCAAAACTTCTTTCCAAGATTTTGTAAAAGAACAAGCTCAAAAGAAAACTAAGGATATCCTAAAAAATGTGAATCTGAACATGGCTCTCGAGGATCAGGATATTTCCCTTGAAGAAACGACTGAAGATATGGTTAACGATTTTATAAACAACAAAACAAAACTAATATGGGATTAACGCATGGATATATTTGAAGCAGACGACAATTCAACACCGCTTACTGCAGAAGAAAAAGACGGGCTCAAACTAAAATGGATAACCCTCCGATCCGAACTTAACGAGGCAGAAGCTCGGAATATTGCCGAAGCACGGAAGAGTTTCACGCCTTATGGCAGATTTGGCGTCTTTCCAGCTTGAAGGCAAAGCTCTTTATTGGGGAGACGTAAATCTTGTGAATGTTTCAGAAATAAGGACAAAATACATCGCAGCATTAAGAAAAGCAGATGCCGGAGATTATTCTGATTTGTTAAACTTTACAAAATCATAGTTCCTTTTGCACAATAATGCAAGGTTGGAATAATTGCCGTGGGCACAACTTTTCTATATAATATGCCCGGTTATGAAAAAAGTGTTTGTTTTTGCCCTTTTCTTTGCCTTGGTTTTGCCGCTCTATTGCCAGGCTAGTCAGGAAAGCACACCAGTCGGGCAGGAAGCCCCTGACGCAGCGGAAAAAAATGCTGGTACGAAGAAAAATGCCAGTATAAATGGCGACATCTTTTTTGATTGCTCATATGGGCTATATTGGTTGCCCGGAAATACCAAAATCGAACTTCGCTATATGAAAGAACACCGTTCGGATATTCTTGAATGCATTTTTACAGTTCCGTATTATTTGATTACGACAGTTATACCATGTCTTGTTTCCCCCGAAGAACTAGTTTACTACTGCAAGCAGGATGACGACGGCTCTTACGGAAACTATTTTGGCATAAGCCATCCGCTAAACATGACAATGGCCCTTTACTTTGGCGACAATTTTTACACGGCCATTAAGCTTGGGGTAGCCTGTGATTTTTGCGTTGGAAGGTGGGCATTTAAAGTTGGCCCTAACGCAAGTTCCTATCTGGTGCTTGGCTATGAACCAATATCCTTAAACGCGGGAATTAAGGCTGGATATTTTGACAACGAATGGTATGCAGCCCCTTCCTGCAGCCTTAACTTTACCCTTCAAGACGAAAATAATTTTTATGTCTCTTATACGGACGCAAATTTCTTTGGCAAAAACATAAGGCGCATTTCTTTGGGATTAACGTTTATCGCTGGCAAAAAATAGCCCAAAAGCGCAGCAGAGCTTTTTTAGGAGCCTACGCCGCCGTGTAGGGGCGCGACAGCGTTGCTGATGGCGCAGGTCCCTGAGCACCGTCGAAGGGCCGGAGCCATCAGCAATGGAGCGGGTAGGGTCCCGCGGAACCCCGAAAGGGCGGTGACGAAAGGCATTAACGGTCGAGTTAGCCAAAAAACAAATGGTAGAACATAAAAAAGCACCGTCCAGAAAATTCCAAACACAGAAAATTCCAATCCTTGAACCTGTCCGCAATTTGCGCTATAATCTGCAAAATCGCTTTGATAGGAAATAGGAGGTAGCCCCGGATGTTAAAAGGCAGGCATATTATAGAACCCGGAGATTTAAGTGTTTCAGAAATTGATGAGATTTGTTCTTTGGCAGAACAGATTTTAGTAGATCCTGTTTCTTTTCAAGATGTGTGCCGCGGGAAAATTCTTGCGACACTTTTTTTTGAGCCAAGTACCAGAACCCGCCTTTCTTTTGAAGCGGCAATGCTACATTTGGGCGGAACAGTAGAAGGCTTTGCAGACGCAAGCTACACTTCTTCCACAAAGGGAGAAACCCTTGCAGACACAATCCGCGTGGTAAGTTCCTATGTAGACGTAATTGCCATGCGCTCCCCAAAAGAAGGAGCTGCCCTTTTGGCATCCCAGTTCAGCGCATGCCCGGTAATCAACGCTGGAGACGGCGGACACTACCACCCAACGCAGACCCTTACCGACCTTACCACAATCCGCATGTTGCAGGGTACGCTGGAAGGCCACACAATAGGCTTCTGCGGAGACCTAAAGTTTGGCCGCACGGTCCACTCTCTTGCAAAGGCAATGTGCCTCTACCCCAAGAACAAGTTTGTCTTTATAAGCCCCAAGGAACTGGAGCTTCCCGAATACTACATAAAATCCGTACTGCAGCCCGCAGGCGTAGAATTTACAACGGCAGAGCGTCTTGAAAACGTTATCGGTGACCTGGACATCCTCTACATGACCCGCGTACAGAAGGAGCGCTTCTTTAACGAGCAGGACTACATCCGCCTAAAGGACAGCTACATTCTGGACAAGGCAAAAATGAGCCTTGCCCGCAAAGACATGATTGTACTGCACCCCCTTCCCCGCGTAAACGAAATTGCCCCGGAAGTGGACGAAGACCCAAGAGCCGCCTACTTTAAGCAGGTAAAATTCGGCATGTACGCACGAATGGCCTTAATGTCAAAGCTGACCGGCTGCCTGTAAGCAAACAGGTGCCCTATAGATGCCCTATAAATAGGAGAAAACAGAATGATTAATATAGCCGAAATAAAAAACGGACTGGTAATTGACCACATTCAGGCTGGGCTTGGCTGGAAAGTATTCAAGTGGCTTGGCCTTGACGAAGCAAAATTCACCTGTGCGCTAATCGTAAACGCCATTTCCAAGAAAACCGGAACCAAGGACATAATCAAAATAGACAACATCCTGAACATTGACTACAGCGTCTTAGGCTTCATAGACCCCAACATAACAGTAAACGTAATCCAGGACGGCCAGATTGTCCGCAAAATCAAGATGGAGCTGCCGGAAAAGGTGGAAAACGTAATCCACTGCAAGAACCCCCGCTGCATTACGATTACAGAGCATTACGTTCCCCAGGAATTCCGCCTGGTGGACAAGAACCTAAAGCAGTACCGCTGCATCTATTGCGATGCCCTCTACACCGCAGGAACCGTAGGAGAAGACTAATGGCAGCAAAGCAGCTTTTAATTTACAACGCACACATAGTTGATGCCCGCACAGACAAAAAGGGTGCAATCCTTGTAAAAAACGGCAAAATCCACTCCATGCCATCATCAACAGAGCTAAAAAAGCTGCTTGCCGACCCTTCCATCCCCGCATTTGACGCAAAAGAGCTAACCCTGCTCCCAAGCTTCATAGACATGCATGCCCACTTCCGCGACCCGGGCCAAACGCAAAAAGAAGACATTGTTTCCGGTTGTCATGCCGCCGCCGCCGGTGGATTTGGAACCCTTGTCCTTATGCCAAACACGTCCCCTGTTGTCTCTTCGCAAAAAGAAGCCCTTGCCAACAACCAAAAAGCAGAAGAAACAGGCCTTGCCCACGTAATCCAGAGCGTAAGCATAACATCCCGCTTTGACGGAAAAACCATAAGCCACCTTGACCAGCTAAAAAAGACCCAAGTTCCACTAATCACAGAAGACGGCCACGAAGTAACGGACAGCAGCGTAATGCTTGCCGCAATGAAAACCGCCGCCAAAAAAGGCCTAATCGTAAGCTGCCACAGCGAAGACCCCTTCCTTGCCCAAGCCGCCCGCCCCTTACGCAAAGCCGCCCTTGAACTGCTAAAGAAAAACAATGGCCGCCCCTCTGCAAAAGACAAAAAAGAAGCCGCCACCTACCTAAAAGAAGCAGACTCTTTGCTTGCCGCCGCAGAAGACGCCGCCACTTACCGCAACATCCGCCTGGCAGAACTTGCAGGCTGCCACATACACCTCTGCCACGTAAGCACGGAAGAAAGCCTTAAAGCCGTAATCAGCGCAAAAAAACGAGGGGTAAACGTAACTTGCGAAGTAACCCCCCACCACATAGGCCTTTCCTCCAAAGGCGAAAACATCTTTAACATAGTAAACCCACCGCTAAGAAGCCAAGCCGACAGAAACTTTCTTATACAGGCACTAAAAAAAGGAGACGCGGACGTAATTGCAACGGACCACGCACCGCACACAATGCAGGACAAAGCAGAAGGTTCCCCGGGATTCAGCGGACTTGAAACAGCCTTTGCGGTCTGCAACACAACCCTTGTAAAAGAAAACGCCTTCACCCTAAAACAGCTCTCCGCCCTAATGTCTGCAAAACCAGCCGAACTTCTTGGACTAAAAAAACGCGGACTCATTGAACCCGGATTCGAAGCAGACATGACCCTTGTAGACCCGGACAAAACCTGGACTGTCCGCGGAAAAGACTTTGCAAGCCGAGGAAAATTCACCCCGCTGGAAGAAAAAAAACTAACCGGCCGCATAGAAGCCACCTTCCTTGCAGGAAAACTGGTCTTCCAGCGCGACTTCTAGCCCCAATCCCCATCCCCTGAACAATCCCAGAGCCGCACCAGAGCCGTTCCCTGAGCTTGTCGAAGGGAGAAGGGAGAAGGTCAGCCCCAAAGTCCGTCACCCTGAACGAAATCCGTCCCCAAAGTCCTTTCCCCCAAACAAAGTCCGTCACCCAAAACGAAGTCCGTCACCCTGAACTTGATTCAGGGTCTGTAAAAGCCAGCTCCTCTTCCTCTTCTTCTGGACGGTACCCTACACCGCTCTACCATACATTCTTCCTCTAACCCGACCGAACATGCCTCTGCGCCACCGCCGTTCCGGGGTTCCGCGGGGCCCTACCCGCTCCATTGCTAGCGCAACCCGCCGTTGGCGGGCCCCTCCATGGCGGCGTAGCTTCCTCTGAAAAATTCCCTCCCCCCTGCCGATAAATTTATGCAAGCAAAACGTGTGCCACCACCAGAAACGCGTGTCATTATCGGGCTTGACCCGATAATCCACAAAAAATACAACAAATGTTGAAATTAAATGTAAAATGCCTTATAATATAAAGAAATAATAGGGTGGTGCTAGGGTAAAGCGGGAGTTTATGAAATTCGGACGTTTTTTTAGGCCAGCAGCATTTTTCTCTTTTCTGGGAATGCTTTTCCCGCTCGTTCTAAATTCCTGCTCACAAATTTCCGGTGCCATAAACGAACCCGTACGCGAATACTTTGAACGCGGCTCCACAGTTACCCAAATAGTAAGCCACGAAATACTTTCAGTCCTATCCGGTGCCCCTGCCCCTGCCGCTACCGCAAAAGACAAAGACGGCCATATCTGCGTAGGCTCCGTAAGCGACATAAAAGTAAAGCTGCACGTAAACAACCCCATGAACTACACCTTTACGGAAGGCTCAAACCTGTCCTACTACCTTGTAGACTCCACAAGCGCAACCCTTACAGGCGCAGATTCAATCTCGCTAAACATGACTTCCTCAACGGAATGGGAGCTAACATATCCTGCATCATTTTTGACCGCTGCAGAATATGGAAAAAACATCAGCGTGCGCATAGACCTTTCCCACCCGGAAACAGGAACTGCTTTTCCTTCCTATACAGTTCCTCTCTACTGCAACTCTGTGCCGCCATTAATCGGAAATGCTGTTACCTACACAAAGACAGATACCGCCTCCGGCCAAAAAACATACGTCGTATGCTTTACAATCGCTCCTTTGAATCCACTAACTAGCAATGATTTAAAATACCTAAAGATAGGCTCAACAACAATTCTAATTTCTGTATCTAGCTCTATTATTAGTTCTGCAGATACAAAATTGCATTCGAGCAATATTAACGCCGTCACACCTCCGCCCGGCTGTACTTATCAGCCTAACGGACAAGCCTTCCCCATTGGTGTGCCAAACCAATCTTTCTACTACGAAACCAACGACCCTGTTACCACAGACAAGGCCTACACAATCTCTCTTATAGACGAAGCAGGACTTACGTCATCTGCTACCACTGCCGCAAACTCCTACACGATTGCAGCTACAACCCTTATTGATTCCGCAGGAAATTCCCACGACGGCGTTTTATCACCAGCCACACCAATACCGGCTGACCAAATAAAACTCGGTCAAGACGAAGACTCATCTTATGCCAAGGTAAAAATAAAAGTCCCAACAAGTGCAACTGGCCCTGTAACAAAGAGCATAAGCGGCGTTACCGTGGAATATACGGTTACAAATACCTCAGATTCTTCTACTGTAGCCACAGGCACAACAACCTCCGACTACAACCTTAACCTTGCCCCGGGAACTTACACCATAGTTTGTACCGCCACAAAGGACGGCTATACACAAAGCGTAACCACATTCACGGTACAAGTAATAGCCACAAAAATGTATGTTAGCGCCTTAACCGGAGACGATACATTAGGAAACGGAACAGAAGAATATCCGTATAAAACAATACATCAAGCAGACTATAATTTACCTTCTGCATCGGATGCGGGTGGTGCTGTCAGAACAATATTCGTACTGGATGACCTTGGCGCTGAACAGCCTGCTACAACAACTATAATGAATACAGATTGTATTAACTGCCAAAACCATAGGCTAACAGATGTTCAATTGAGCATAGAAAACGGTTGTATACTAAAAAATGCAACCATTGCAGGAACTAATCCATCAAAAAAGATATCTGGGGACAGCGGTTTGGGCAAAGTACTGGAAAATGTCATTCTTGCAAAACAAGACGGAGCAGAAGTAGTTAATGGTCGTGTAACACTCAAAAACGTTACTTCCTCAAATAACAATGTTATAAATTCTGGCAATGTAACTATAAAAGGCAAAGTTTCTGGCCTCACTTTCAAATTGGGCAACAGTAAAAAGCTAACCATTGCCGGTAGCATGGCAGGCAGCAGCAATAACAAAATTGAACTTACAAGCACAGCAACAGACACCGTTGCCGCCGGACACCCCCGCGTCTTTACCACAGGCTACGGCACATACAACACGGCAAACCCGGCATCATACTTTACAAGCGACTATTACGGCATTATAAAAACAACAGTAAGCGGAACATCCGAAGCCGCCCTTGCCGTTTCCGGTGGAAGCATCTCCGTCTACACTCCGGACAGAAAGCTTACGCTAGAAGCAACCCCTAATTCAATCGCACCGACAGGGGATACAACAATAGTCATATCCGCAGACGGAACACTTGCAAGCGGAACAATTGTTCACGAAACTGATGACGAATTCTCAGATTGGGACATAAAGGCCTATTACGAATATGACTACCGCCATGCATCTCCATCGGCGGCACCAACACCTGCCGCTGTACCAGCAGCCACAAGTCCGCTAACACTAAACTTCCCCGCTGGCTACCCGGCAGGAAGTTACGTAATTGTTATCTTTGTAACCTTCAATGGAACAAGATATTCCTGCGAGATGGTGGTTAATAAAACCTAGAGGGTAAAAAAGATGTTAAAAAAGTTTTTAAGGATTTTCTTTTTCACGGCTTCTCTTACCTTTGCGGCCTGCTCAAACATTACGTCTGCACCAGATGAACAAAGGGAAAGCACAACCCAAACCACATGTGCAACCCTTTCTGGAAGACTAATCGTAAACGGTGCACTACCTTCTGCAAGTTCAGGCACACAGTCTGCAAGAACCGCCTTTCCAACAGTTCCAGAAACTTTTAACTATAGAGTAACCGCCCAAAAAGGCAGCGAAACTGTTACAGGAACAGTAGACAGCTCCGATCCAGACGACATAACATACAGCATTTCTTTTCCGTCAAGCGGCAACTGGACCGTAACAGCAGAAGCCTTGTCTAGTAGCAACGTATTCCTAAGTGCCTCGGCAACCGTAGACGCAGCAAACGACAGTGGCAAAAACTTTCTGCTAAGATACCCATCAACATCCACTTCCGGAACGGGAACTGTTAATCTTAAAATAAGCTACGCGGACACTATTCCCGTTAATTCCATAGCAGCAAAAATGGTAGGATTTGACACTTCTACAGTCAGCGTAGATAACTCATCCTTTACAACTTCCGGTAGTTACAAAACATTTACATACACAAGATCGTCTGTACCCCTTGGCCCGCACAAGCTCACCGTTTATTTTAAAGACTCAAGCGACCAAACCATCTACTACTTGGAGCAAATCGTAAATGTCTACAAAGACCACGAAACAAACAAATTCTACGGAGATGAACTCTACATTGACTCATCATCCGGCGAAATAAAGCTAGAAGCAAGCCATTTAAGCTCCACGCAACTCACAACCTTCTATGTTCACGGCACAAACGGCACCGCCACAGGAACAGGCAGCATCTTTAGCCCCGTAAAAACCCTAGGCCAAGCCGCAAACCTAGTAACCAACTCAACCGCAACACCAGCAGCCGGCTCCTTCAAAATTATCCTGCAAACAAACACAACGGAAAGCTCGGACATTTCGCTAACAAAAGATGTAGAAATAATAAGCGATGCCGCCGCCGGTTCCTCAACCGCACTGCGCACAGTAACAGCAGCTTCTGGGGAAAACGTCACAATTACAAGCAGCGCAGACCTCGTATCTCTTGAAAACATAGCCTTTGCTTCCCTAAAAGGTTTTGTTGTGCAAAGCGGTTCTTCTGTCATTATGAATACAGGAAGCTTTAGCTCCTGCTCTGCCACAGACGGTGGTGCTGTCTACGTAGCAAGCGGCGCAGAATTTCTGGGAGACACCGTTACTTTTAGTGCATGTTCTGCTACAAATTATGGTGGTGCCATTTACTCTGAAGGAGATGTAACACTAGAAACTTGCAGCATAACAGGCTGTAGCGCAGGTCACGGTGGAGCCATATTCGCAAAAAACTGCGAACTTGGATTAAACAACTGTACTATCTCTGGCAATTCATCCACATCAGAAGCTGGTGCCATCCAATTATCAGGCTCAGACACTACCCCTGCATCTTTAATAATGTCCGAATGTATTATTGGTACAGAAACTCCAAGTGCCTTGGCAAGCGCCACTAAAGATGAATGCCTTGCAGCAGGAGGCAATTATTCATCTGGTGGTGGCGGTGGAATTCTTCTTGGCAACTATTCAACACTTACATCCACTGATTCAAAAATAAACGGCAACTATTCAGGTGGAGCTGGAGGCGGAATTAATGCAGGTGGAACTTCTTCTAACACTAACGTCACAGTGAAAATTACTGGTGGAGAAATATGCTATAATAGAGCAAATAACAACGCAGGCGGATTGCAAGTTTATTCACTAAAAACCTGCGGCAGTTTTGTAAAAAACACAAAAATACAAAACAACCATGCAAATGGAAGCGGTGGCGCTCTGTCTGTTACATCAGGCCACTATCTTAAGATGGAAAACTGTACGGAGGTTTCTGGCAATTCGGCAGGTAGCGTAAAAGGTTGCTACGTAGCAGGTTCTTTAACCCTTGCAGGTTATACTTATATTGCAGACGGAATTTATTTAAACACAAATACCAAACCTCTTCTTTTGGAAAATTCTTTTGCACTTTCTGGAACAAATAAAATTCCGCTTTCGTATAGAACAACAGAGTCAACTCAATTTACTACAGGTAATACACTTCTAAACGGAGCGAACTCTAATTCTATAACAGTAGAACAATGTGCGGCTTTTGAACTCGAAGATGACGCATTCAAAATAGAGCTTAATACATCAGCCTCACCCAATAATGGCATACTAGCGGAAGCAAGTGCAGGCACCCTGCTAGAAGTTGGCTCTGGCAAAACATTTGCAACCCTTAAAGCGGCACTAGAACATGTTGCTACTCTGCCAGCAGCATCCGCCGGCTATGAATACGAAATAAAAATCTGCGAAGACCTAACGCTTACAGAAAATTTGGAAATCTCCGTTCCATACGTAAAAATAACAAGCGATAACGATACAACTCACCGTTCAATAAGCGGTGGTAGCACACCAACTTACGGCGTAAAAGTTACCGCAGCCGGTGTACAGTTTGACAAAGTAGACTTTACAGCCCTTTTAGGCGGCATAAACGTAGCAAGCGGCGACCTTACCCTAAACAACAGCAAAGTAGAAAACGGCAAGGAAATAAAAAACAGCTCCGAGAATTACGCTTCTGGTATAACAGTTGCATCTGGTGCAACCCTAAAGTCTACGGAAGGACTTGTTATTAACAGCTGTGATAATAATACAACAGATGGTCGTTCTGGAATTTTTAACAATGGGGGTTCTGTTGACTTAACAGGAGCTACAATAAAAAAATGTAATAGTACTAGTTCTGGTGGTGGAATTTATACAACTGCATCTTCTTCCGCTTCTAATACAATGAGATTAAAAAATTGCATTATAACAGAAAATGAAGGAATTACTGGTGGTGGAATTTATTGCTATGGAACAGAGATAACTATTGAAGGTGGAGAAATAAGTAAAAACCAGGCAACTTATGGAAATGGTGGAGGAGTATATGTGACTAGCAGATACTCTGTTGCTGCCGACACTTATTTTCTTGGCAAATTTATAATGCAGGATGATTCTTTGATTTTAAAAGATAATGAAACAAACGATAATGAAAAAGGTGGCGGAATATATGTGTATTCAGGAACCGTAAAACTGAATTTGGATTCAGCTACCAAAGATACTGGTAATTTAGCTTCTTCTATTGCAACAACCCAAAATGGAAATCTTTGCTATATTAGAGCATCCGATGATGATGAATGTCCTACAACTATTCTTGCCGGAAGCAGAATAAATGACAGTCAGTGGTCTTCGGATACTATTTTAAACAGTAATGTTTGGAAAAACTAATATATTGAATTTTAGCAAAAACACCAACATCCTCAAAATTTCTTCTGCCATCAATGATTGTATGAGCTATTCTTCCTCTTTCCTATACGCAAATGTTCCGCCCCAGCCTACGCCGCCATGGAGCCCCGGCAGTACCGGCCACAGGCCGGTATGAGCGGATAGCGAAGGGCGAAACGGCGGTGACGCATAGGCATTAACAGTCGAGTTAGCCAAGAACAGAATGGTAGAGCAAAGAAAATTTTCGTCCTAAAAAATCCCGGCCTAAAAACTTACTGCTTACGCCGCAAGGCATTCGTTCAGCTGCTTGCGGATTTGGCTTTCGTCGTAACCCTTGCCAATAAAGACAATCTGGTTCATGCGGTCGCCGTATTTTTCGTCCCAGGAAAAATATTCGTCGTCGTAGTTTTCCATTAGCTCTTTTTTGCCTTCACCGTCCTGCATGGCGGCAATCCAGACGGCATATCCTGTTACAGTGGCGTTGTGTCCGGCCTGCTCAAACAATATCACTTCCTTGTCGTTGTCGCTAAACCACATGTAGCCCTTTGCGCGGATAAGTTCCTGTGGATAGTTTTTTTCCATAAAGGCAAAGAATTTTTCGCGGTCAAAGGGGCGGCGCTCTTCGTAAACAAAGCTTGAGATTCCGTATTCGTCGGTGCAGCTTTCGTCTGCTTCGCGGTTAAGGGTGCGCTCTACTGCGGAGGAATCCCTTACCTTTTCAAAGTCAAAGTGCTGGCCTTTTAGAATAAGGCTTGAGTCCACCTTGCCGTTCACACATTCAATTATTTCTGCTTCTGGCTGCAGCTGGCGGATTACACCTTTTACTTCTTCAACTTTTTCCGCATCCAAAAGGTCGCACTTGTTCAAGAGGATTGTGTCGCAGAATTCAATCTGGTCAATGATAAGGTTTGTTATGTCTGTGTCATCAAGGCCGTTTTGGTCCTTGCCGCTGTTGTGCCTTACCAGTGCCGAAAGGAATTCTCTGTAAATGCGGTCTGCGTCCACAACGGTAACAACGGAGCTTAGGTATGCGCTTGTTATTTCCTTTTCCTGTTCCGCATACAAAAAACCGCCCGCTATGGAAGATGGGTCGGAAATGCCGGATGCTTCTACAAAGACAGCTTCCACATCCTTGTCGGATGCAACGCGTTCAACTTGTTCAATAAACTCGTCGCGCAAGGTGCAGCAAATACAGCCGCCCTGCATTTCCACAAGCTTTGACTGCTCAACCTTTGCTCCGTTTTTTAAGAGGCGGGAGTCTACGTTTATCTTTCCCATGTCGTTTACAATCAAGGCTATTCGGCGGGTTTCCTGCTTTAAAAATTCGTTGAGCTCGGTCGTCTTTCCCGAGCCCAAATATCCTGTTAAAAGGATTACTGGTTTTTGAGTTATATTTGACATTTTGTTTTTTCCTAAAAGATTGTCATTCCGAACTTGATTCGGAATCTGTAGAACATACGAGTATAACTTTTACAGACCCTGAAACCATATTCGTAGCAAGTGCGTGCGAATATGGCGTAGCAGTTCAGGGTGACGTGTCCATGTTAACTGATGACAGGCAAAAGCCCCACGTCATTTCGGACTTGATCCGGAATCTGTAAAAGATACGGTCATGACTTTTACAGACCCTGAAACAAGTTCAGGGTGACATGTTCATGGTGGCAAGTATCATGATTAACTGGCGACAGGCAAAATGCAGCCACCGTCATTCCGGGCCACGATCCGGAATCTGTAGAACATACGCCATGTCTTTTACAGACCCTGAAACCATATTCGTAGCAAGTGCGTGCGAATATGGCGTAGCAGTTCAGGGTGACGTGTCCATGATAACTGGTGACAGGCGTAAAAATTACTTCAAAGCCTGCTTCAAAACTTCAAGGTTTGCCTGCATAGACTTAAGGTATGTTGCACCACCCTTAACAGCCTTTGCATCTGTTGCCTGCATTGAATCCATAACAAGTATGCCGCGGTTCTTATTCTTAGAATTTTTGTTTACCGTCTTTGCAATCTTCTGATCAGAATTTTCAATTACAAGCAGATTGTTTACGCCAAGCTGGTCGCTCTTGTTTGCAAGGAACATTACAGTTTTAAAGCTTGCCTCTGTTTCTGCAGAACATCCAACAAAAGCTGCAAAGTAGTCAAGGCCGTAATCGTCTGTAAGATAGCGGAATGGGAAACGGTCTGCAAACACAAGAGTCTTCTTGGAAGCAACCTTTACTGCACTCTCGTACTGGGCATCCAAAGCGGCAAGCTGTTTGTTGTATGCCAAGCAATTTGCCTTGTAGCTTGCGGCATTTTTTGCATCCGCTTTCTGCAAAGCCACACTTATAGCAGATGTTAAAAGCTGGGCATTGCGCAAAGAAAGCCAAACATGTTCATCAAGTTCCTCTTCTTCCTCGTCATCATCGTGATCGTGGTCGTGGGCATCGTGATGTTCAGCGTCGTGCTCATGTTCGTGTTCAGCTTCCATGCCCTCTTTTACTTCTTCTGCCTTTGCCCTGTCGCCCATGACTTCCATCATGTTTACAACCTGAATGTTCTTGTTGCGTACGTTCTTAAGCGCATCCTTTACCCAACCATCGCTTTCTCCGCCAACATAAATAAAAACATCACTTTCCGAAATCTTTACAATATCCTGAACCGACGGCTGGTAGCTGTGCAAGTCCGCACCATTGGAAAGAAGCATCGTCAGGTCTGCATCGTTCTTGCCAATAACCTCTTTTGCCCAATCATAAGCAGGGAAAATTGTTGCCACAACCTTTATCTTTGAACCATTCTTTGAATTTGCCTTTGCACTTGTTTTTGCAATTGCCATTGTACCAATTCCAGCAAGTAAAATTATAGAAGCAAATGCTGCTGTAAAAATCTTCTTCATTTTTTTCTCCATAAAATCTGTGTAATCAAAATCTTTGTTTTTTTTATTCGGACCAGCCTTAAGTCGCTAACCCGCTTTCCAGGGTTCCGCGGGGCCCTACCCGCTCCATTCCTCCCTTTGGTCGGAACGGGCTTGCGCCCGTCCTTCCAATCGGGGGTAGGTGCATTTTGAAAAAGCCCAAGCCCCTCCGCTGCCATGAAAATTTTGCAAAGAAAAAATTGTCAGTTGTTCTTGCGGATTTTTTTGGAAACAGGAGTTTCTTTTTGTATATTTGAATTAGAAAAGAAAAATGCAAGTGCCAAAAAAGCAAACAGAAAATGCAAAAGCAAGTGTGTGTTTGGATGACTTTCTATTGAACGCAAAGTCCTTTGTGCCGTATTCAGCAAAAGGCAAACAGGGCAGTCATCTCCAGAACATTCGTGGCCAGCATGAATAAATCCAGAAAAGGCCAGTACGGTAAATGCCAAAAGGACAAGCATAAAAATGCAAAGCTTAAAAACAGCAATCTTTTTGCAAAGACTATTCTTCATCTTTACCTTCCCTCCTGTTGCTGCATTTTTCGCAAATCCCGTAAAAAACCGTTCTTGGCGCATCAATCTTAAAGCCTTTCTTCTTAGCAAGAAAGTTTTGCATATCATAAAGTTCAGAACTGTCCAAATGAATCAAAGTGCCACATTCCTCGCATTTAAGATGAAAGTGCCCGCTCTTTTCCTTACAGCCCTTGTCCCCAACATATTCAAAACACGACGCCGAATGTTCATCAATAAAAATCTTAAGGACTTCCCCTTCCCTAACCATCTTTTCTAGATAGCGGTAAACAGTAGCCGGACTTACCCTTATATCCTTTGATTCAAAATGCGAACAAATTTCTTCCGCAGTAAAATGCTTTCCCTGCATCTGCTTTAGGTAAGAGGTCAATAATTCCTGCTGCCTTGTCTTGTATTCCGCTTTCATAAGCCCTTAATTTGAGAACGATTTTCAAATTATACCAAAAACAATTTTTTGTCAATATGAAAACAGTTCTCAAATTGCAGAGGAGGGAGAAGCAACATTTAAAAGCCCATAGTCTTCGTTTATGGAATATTGCACTGGTTGGCGACTTGGTTCTTCCCCTTCATAATCAGCAAGGTTGTCCGTCCAAAGCTCGCACTGGCTGATAACGGTTTTTAATGCATCTTCCTGACCTTCCGGCGGATAGCGGTATTTCTTAAGCAACCGTTTTACCAGCATCCGCATTTTGGCTCTGGCTGATTCTTTTTTCTGCCAGTCGATTGTTTTGTTTTTACGGAGAGTTTCTGTGAGTTCTTTTGTAAGGGCTACAAGCTCGTCGTTGGAATAGAAATCTTTTACCGCTTCCGGTTTTGTAAGGGCATCATAGAAGGCAAGTTCTTCGTCTGTAAGGCCCAGCTTGTTTCCTTCTTCACTGGCAGAGAGCATTTCTTTTGCAAGCTTCAAAAGTTCCTGAATTACTTCTTCGTTTGTAAGCATTCCGTTAAGGTAGCGGTTCAATGTTTGCTGAATGAGTTCGCTGAAGGCTTCTGATTTTACGAGGTTTGTACGTTTGTAAACTTTTACCTGTTCTTCAATCAATTTCTTGAGCATTTCTACAGCGAGGTTCTTTTCTTTCATCTTTGAGATGTTTTCAAGGAAGGTCGGGTCAAAGAGATTTACTTTTTCGCCAACGTCAGAGAAAAGATTTATAACGCCATCAGACTTAACTGACTGTTTGAGAAGTTCGTTTATGCGGTCGTTGATTTCTTTGAGGGAGAATTTCTTGCCAGATGGATTATACAAAAGACGCATTACAAGAACGCGGACAGATTCAAAGAAGGCAGCTTCAAGGCGCATGTGTTCTTTTACCATTGAAGAACAAAGCGAAAGTGCCTGTTTGAGCATAAGGGCTTCTTTTATAAATGCCTGTTTCTGTTCTTCTTTATCTGGAGCAACAATAAAGTTTACAGCTCCGCTGATTGTCATACCGCGCTGTAAGTCTGAGCCTTCGTAGAATGGAGTGTAATCATAACCAAAGAAAAGGTTCCGGCAGATTTCGAGTTTTTCCTGGAACTTAGGGAAGGCTCGTTTTGCAACATCCATTTCACCGTAGTTTTGACGGTCGCGGACGGTGTAGTCGTTCATGGCCTGTTTGAGGGCACTTGCGATACCAACATAATCTACAACAAGTCCGCCTTCCTTGTCCTTGAAGACACGGTTCACACGGGCAATTGCCTGCATAAGGTTGTAGCTTTCCATTGGTTTGTAAACATACATTGTTGCTAGGCTTGGAACATCAAATCCTGTAAGCCACATATCTACGACGATTGCAATTTTAAGAGGGCTTTTGTCATCTTTGAAGCGGGTTGCAAGTTCCTGCTTGTGCGTTTTGTTGCCGATTATTGCACGCCATTCTTCCGGATCTTTGTTGCTTTCGGTCATTACAACGGCAATGCGGGCGTCATCACCAGGAATAACAATGTCACCCCGAACAGCCGCATTGTCATCCCGAACTAGTTTCGGGATCTGTTCTTGTTTAGATGCTGAAACAAGTTCAGCATGACAAGTCGTTTTGTCAACATGACGTGGAGTTCCTGCCCATTCGGGTCTTAACTCCAAAATACGTTTGTAAATCTTCATCGCAATAGAACGGTTATAAGCAACAATCATTGCCTTTCCGGTGTACAAATACTGGCGTTCGTTTTCGTAATGATTAAGAATATCATCAACAAGAGAGTTTATAGTTTTTTCGTGGCCGAGAATTTCTTCCATTTTGCCAAGTTCGTGCTTACTTTTTTCGATTACTTCTTCATCAGCATTATTTGCAAGGGCGGAATATTCGGCATCAATCTGGGCAAGGACTTTATCATCAAGCTTGAGTTTGATAACACGGCTTTCGTAATAAACAGGACGGGTTGCTCCATCTTCAACAGCCTGAGTCATATCATAAACATCAATGTAGTCACCGAAGACTTCGATAGTGCTGCGGTCTTCGCGCGAAATTGGAGTTCCTGTAAAACCGATATAACTTGCGTTTGGAAGACTGTCACGAATTATGCGGGCAGTTCCGATTGTGCGGTGAGCAATAAGGTTTCCCTGCTCGTCACGGCTGGTTTTGATTTTCTCTGTAAGTCCGTACTGGCCGCGGTGTGCTTCATCCGCCATTACGATGATATTCTTTCGGTCACTTAAAACCGGAATAGCTGCGGTCCCTGAGCCTGTCGAAGGGTCAAATTTCTGCATAGTCGTAAAGATAATTCCGTTTGCCTTGCGTCCTTCAAGAAGCTGTTTTAAATGTTCACGACTTTCTGCCTGAATCGGTTCCTGACGTAAGAAATCCTTACAATTACAGAACTGCCCATAAAGCTGATTATCAAGATCATTGCGGTCTGTAATAACAACGATTGTCGGCGAATCAATTGCCTGCTGCAAAAGGTGTGCATAGAAAACCATAGAAAGCGATTTTCCAGATCCCTGAGTATGCCAGAAGACACCGATTTTACCATCGCCGCTTACTGCAAGCTTTGTGCGCTCTACAGCCTTACGAACTGCAAAATACTGATGATATCCCGCAAGAATTTTATATGAGTTCACACCTTCATTATTAAAGCAGATAAAGTTTTTGATGATATCTAGCAGGCGTTCCTTCTGGAAAATACCTTCAAAGAAAGTTGAAAAATCTGCAAAATTACTGGATTCAATCTGACCGTCTTTTGTCTTCCATTCCATAAAGCGGTCTTCATCACTTGTGATTGTTCCCGCCTTACTAGTAAGCTGGTCGCTCATTACGCAGATACAGTTGTAAATGAACATGGAAGGAATTTCATGCATGTAATTACGGATCTGAGTATACGCTTCGCTTGCGTCAGTCTGCTCACGGCTTGGAGACTTTAATTCAAAAAGACAGACAGGAAGTCCGTTTAAGAAAAGAAGGATATCCGGTCGTTTGTTCGAGTTTTCTATAAATGTCCATTGATTTGCAACAATGTAAGAGTTTTTGTCGCCAGGTTTTCCCGCGTTTTCAAAGTCAGCAATGTAAATGATTTGGGATTTGCTTTCACCGTTTACGCTGTAACTTACTTCAATTCCGTTCTGAAGATATTCCATAAAAAGCGCATTCTTTTTTACAAGTTCAGCATTTTCAAAATTACGGAGTTTTAGGAGTGCTTCAGAAATTGCCTGCTGGGGAGCTTTAGGATTCAAGCGACGGATAGAATCTTCAAGAACAGCATCATAAAGCGGAGAATGCCAGTCACGCTCAACATCCGGCCCATAAACATGCTGCCAGCCCATGTTTTGAAGCAGTTCGATCAGAGCATTTTCGTAGGATTCTTCGTTGTAAGATGACATACCCACCTCCTTATGCTTCCATCAACCAGTCAATAATATTCTTGTGAATAATACCGTCGCGCGAAAAATCAAACCTATCCATAGAAAGAACATATTTAGGATAGTTATCCTTTACACTTGAGTATGCGCCAAATTCGCGCTGAACAGTTTCCTCAGTAGCAAGAAGATAGCAAACCTGGAAGTATAATTTCTCATCACCCTTTTGCGATATAAAATCAATCTCAGCATTTTTTAAGATGCCAATCTTTACTTCATAACCACGACACAATAATTCATTGTACACTATGTTTTCCAAAGTTGCGCCAATATCAAGCTTAGCTGAATGAATGCGACTAAAACTTACATCTGCAAGGTAATACTTTTCCAAAGTTGAAAGAGATTTTTTTCCTTGAATATCATAACGTGGAGCTTTGTTCAGCACACATGAATTAACAATAAAAGAAAGATAATTGTACAAAGATTCTTTAGGACAATCGCGTCCCTGAGATTTTAAGTAATTCACGATGTTAGTACCCGAAAAAAGCTGCGACATGTTTATGGAAAGATATTCAAAAATCCGGTTCAGCAAATCGATGTTCTGAATTTTGTAGCGCGCGATAATGTCTTTTAGCACGATTGAATTGTATAAATCTGACAAAAACACCCGAAGCTCTTCATCAGTTTTCATGGCAAAACGCTGAGGCATTCCTCCCCACTTTACATAATCCATAAAAGCGTTTTCATCAGCAGATTTTATGTTCTGAATCTCAAGACATTCCTTAAAACTGAACGGCATAATTCTGAATGAAACATAACGACCTGAAAGAAGCGTTGCAAGCTCACCAGACAACAGTTTTGCATTTGAGCCTGTAATAAAAATGCTTGTATTCAAAAGTCTGAATGAATTTATTGCTTTCTCAAAGTTCGCCACATTCTGAATCTCGTCAAAGAACAGATAATACTTCTTGTCATCGGCTATGAGATTTTTTACATAGGCATAAAGTTCTGTTTCATTAGTTAAAGCTACAAACTGCAAGTCTTCAAAATTGATATAGATTTTTTGGCTGGTGTCGACTTGAATTTCATCATAAATCTGCCTGAGAATGACAGATTTTCCACAGCGACGAATCCCAACAATTACCTTTATCAGTTCACTTTCATAAAAGGGACGGATTTTCTTAAGCCAATTTTCTCGCTTTACCATACGTATATAATAGACTAGAATTTAAAATAATGCAACTTGTACGGTTGAAACGAACTAAAATATATTTTTAGCAAGATTTTTCGGTATGGCAAAAAAAACTAAAGCATTGCTTAAAAATCGGATGTAGTATTATGAAGATGTATAAGTATAAACATATATTATTGACATTCCCATATTAACAACCTATAATATAGTTACCCATATTGGGAACTATATATCAGGGAGAAGTTTTCTTTTGCATGTAATAAAAAGAAAAACATTAATAGAGTACTCAGAAAAACATGCTTTAGTAAAAACAGACCTTGATGCTTGGTATGCAGAAGCCAAAAATGCGATTTGGAAAACCCCGCAAGATATTAAAAATCGGTTTTCTTCAGCAAGCTTTCTGGCAGACAATAAAGTTGTATTTAATATTCATGGTAATGATTACTGTTTACTAACAGGAATAAACTATGATAGCGGAACGGTATTCATTTTATTCATAGGTACTCATGCTGAGTATAATAAATATGATATGGGGGCTATATAATGATTTCTCCTAAAGTTATAAAAACAGAAGAAGAATATAATACTATTCTTAACAGAATTGAAGAAATTTTTGACTCAAAACCAGGAACACCAGAATTTGACGAACTTGAACTCCTTGTAAAGCTTGTAGAAATTTACGAAGATGAAAAATATCCAATGGATCTTCCAAGTCCTGTTGCCGCAATCAAATTCCGCATGGAACAACATGGCCTTAAAAGCAAAGATTTAATTCCCTACATTGGAAGTAAATCAAAAGTTTCAGAAGTATTGTCCGGAAAAAGAGCTCTTAGCCTTAATATGATTCGTAAACTTCATGAAGGTTTAGGAATTCCAGCCGAAGTTCTTATACAGAAAGAAGGAAAAGAATTACCAGACTCTTCAATCATGGAGCATGGAATAAACTTTCCCTTTACAGAAATGTATAAGCGCGGCTGGTTTAAAACTTTCTTTGATGGAACTCTGGCTCAGGCAAAAGAATTAAAAGAAGAACTGATAATCAAATTTATCGGAAACTTCAATATTCAGGATGTTGCTCTTTGTTATAACCGAAAGTCAGAAAATAAAGAATCTGAAAATCTGGATGATATTCTCATGGTCTGGCGAATAAGAGTTATGAATCTTGCAGCCGCAGAAAAACTGCCAAAATGGAATAAAGATGTTCTTTCAGAACAATTCTTCTCGCATTTAGCAATGCTTAGTGTTTTTGATGAAGGCCCAAAACTTGCAAAAGAATTGTTAAATAAAGTGGGAATTCATTTTATTATCGAAGAGCATCTTGAAAAATCACATCTTGATGGTTCTTCAATGCTTATGCCCGATGGAAGCCCATTAATTGCCTTAACCTTGCGTTATGACCGTCTCGATTCTTTCTGGTTTACACTTTTCCACGAACTTGCACATGTAAAAAAACATCTGTCAAAAAACAATGCCGCTTACTTTGATGACATAACAAATGAAATGAGCAAAACAATTGAAAAAGAAGCCGACACATACGCAAAAGAAATGTTAATTCCTATGAACATCTGGAAAACTTCTGGCCTGACAATTTCTTCCACCCCAATGGCAATAAGAAATTTTGCAGAAAAACAGCATATCAGCCCCGCAATACCAGCAGGCCGTCTTCGCTTTGAAAACAAGAAATATACCGTTTTTAATAGTTTAATTGGAAACGGGGTTGTAAGGAAGATGTTTAACAATTAAAAGTAAAATACCAGAGAGTCTTATTTTACTTTTAAGCCGGAAAGTAAAATAAGATTTTTTTTATTTTACTTTTGAAGAAAATACTAAAACCATAGATTGGCTCTAGAAAACTTCAAAAAGCATAAGAAATTCACTGAATTTATGACATTTTTGCGTTCATTTTGCATATTTTGTGCAAAATAGTTGAAATTATGATATAAGAGGGGAAAGCCTTCCCCTCGCTCCAACCGCCTTTGGCGTTTTCCGCTACCCCTTCTGCGGGCTCAAGCGCCGCCCACAACGCTGGCTATTTTTTCTTCCCTTCAATCTTCTTCAATTCTTTAAGAGTTTCAATATACGCCTTTTCAGCGGAAGAAAGTGTCTTTACCTGATACTTTCTATATTCACCTTCTGCTTTTTCCATGGCTTTTTTGTGGCTGATTTTTCCGGCACCTTCCAGGACTTCTTCTCCAACAGATTTTATTGTGCGGTCAAGTTGTTCTACATAATCACTCATGTGCATAACATTATGATTTTCTGCCTGATACTCTGCCATGTCAAAAAATGCCGAAACAAGTGCATTCAGTTTTTTAAGTTCCTTTTCAGAAAGATAATTCTTGGCAATTCGAACATCTTCTAATGTAACATCAGCTCCCTTAAACGATGTAAGCCCCATAAAATCTTTTTCACTGTCAGCCCTGTCGTATATAATTTCGGCTGCAGTCTGACGATTTACCGCATAGTGAAGTTTATTCTGCACCATCTTAAAAAACGCAACAGATTCAGCCGACTTAGGATTATAATCAGCACTTGTAGCATACAAATCCAGAACCTGGCGATACATTACTTTTTCAGAAGAACGAATATCACGGATGCGAGCCAAAAGCTCTTTCCAATAGTCTCCGCCACCAGCTTCTTTCAGGCGTTCATCGTCCATCGTAAAGCCTTTTCGGATGTATTCATTCAGCCGCTTTGTTGCCCACTGACGGAACTGTGTTGCGATCTTGGACTTTATACGGTAGCCCAGCGAAATAATCATATCGAGGTTGTAATATTTTGTCTGATACGATTTTCCATCAGCCGCAGTTGTTCGGAAATTCCGAACAACTGAATTTTCTTCCAGCTCTTCTTCCTCAAAAATATGCTTTATATGTTCGCTTACATTTGCCTTGCTCGAACCATACAAATCCACCATCTGAGCCTGAGTAAGCCAGACCGTTTCGCCTTCAAAACGAACATCAACAGAAATCTTTTCGTCCGCTGTCTTAAAAATCACAATTTCACTTTTATTATCTGTTGGCATTGTTGTACCTCCGATTTTTATATGTAGGGGGGGAAGGCCTTCCCCTCGCTCCAACCGCCTTCGGCGTTTTCCGCTACCCCTTCTGCGGGCTCAGACGCCGCCCGCAACGCTGGCTTGTATTTGATTCATCACACTGATTATTTCCTTTTCCTACTTAATGCTAGACATTCAAAATATAAATCTCGTAAATGATAAACAGACATGTCAATTAATGGTTCATACATAAATGCATTAACATGAATGTTTTCAGGTGTCATTAAATTTACTTTATCCAAAACTAATAGATTATTTTTTCTCTTATTTGGATATTCTTTATATTGTTTTATTAACTCGCTTGTTTGATTTGAAGTAATTAAGTCTGTGTTAGGTTTTAAAATCTTAATTAAATATTTTTCAGCAAGTAATCTACAGGCGATTGCAAGTACTATTTTGTTTTCTAACAAAATTTCATCAATGCTTCTTTCATTTGCAATAGACATAGCTTGTTCTAAAATGAAAGGAATTATTTGTTTTTTACTTATTTTGAATGTTTCATTTTTACAAGTTTTTATAACTTTTTTATATATATTAAAAATTTGAGTTGTATGAATTTTTCCTGATTTTGATTTATTATGAAGACAACAAGTAAGTTTCATATACTCTTTGGATTTATTTCCCATTGTATATTCAATTATATTGCGTACAAATGGAATAAGGCTTATAAAAATTTTGGGGTCATTTACATTTTTAGACAAAACCTTTCCAAAAACATCTTGTGTATATTGTCCCTGATTTAATTTTATACATCCATGATTTTTTTCATAAGTCATATATAAATCACTTCTAGGTATACCAAGCCTTGAAGCTATAGTTCTATAAAAATCAAAATTATGCGTTAATATTATTTGATAAAACTTATTATTTGGATCTTTTATTAAATCCGCAATATATTCAATAATAGCGTATTTATTTTTGTAATCAAAGGAATCTGCAATATCATCGAAAATTATAAGATTATCTGTTTTTAAGTTTCTTCTAGCTTCTAGTTCAAATAAGAGTTGAAGGATATAAAAAGCTCTTTGTTCTCCTTTACTTAAAGTTTTATAAAACGCTTCTTTTTCTTCGAAACTATCTTTATCACCATCATCCTCAAAAATAAAATTTAAATGTGCAGTTGATTTTTTTAAAATCACATCAGCTTGATTTTTGATAGAGATGTCAAAAGGAACATAAAATCTATTTTTATAAATTGAAATAATATTTTTCCAGGTTTCGTTTTCTTTATTAGCATTATTTATTAATTCCAATAGTTTATTACTGTTTTGTTTATATAAATCTAATAAATCTGTAAACTCAGATGACAGTTGAAAGAAATAACCATACCAAACAGTTTTTCTAAATTCTTCATACTTAATCAACTTTGTTAATAAAGTTGGATTCAATTCAATGGCATTCTTAAAATTTCGCAACTCATTATTTTTAGATATAGCATTATCTATCTCCAGAAATATTCTTTGCAATTCGGAATCATTTATAATATTTTCATATTCCTTGTCTGCAATTTGTTTCAATTCTTCCTTTTTATTTATTTTGGTTCCATCTTTCAAAATTATATAGTGATTTGCTTCAAAAAAAGAATTATCATCTAACGCTTTTATTAATTGATCTAATTGATATGTTCCAAATTCATTCTGATTTTTGGAGCGACTAAATAACATCGATTTTTTTATTAGCTTATTATATATTTTTAAATATTCTTTTAGTGTTACTGCATAATCATTTATAAAATTCTTTACCTTTCCATTTTTATCAAAATAAATTGAATAATCAATATTATATATTTGAGTTCGAGTTCTTGCTTTTGAACATATTTCTTCAAATACAGAAAAGAAATCATTATTATATGAATTTCCAAAAACTCTAATTAATTCCTTCTCACAATCTTTACATTTAGATACTTCTTTTAATTTAGAAAGAAAACTGTTTTTATTTTCATCTAAAGTTTTATGAATAGCATCATATTCTTTTTTTAGGTTTGAACTTGCAAGAAAAGTTGAGACTTTTTCTTCAGAGTTTAAGTCACCTTCTGCATCTGCAACAAAAATACAATCTGGGGATATAGTCGAATTATCAACAGTAATTTTACATATTGTTTTTCTGTTTTTATGAATTCTATCACAGGGAGTTCTTTTATTAGCTATATCCCTAAACGTATTGGCTAATGAACTTTTCATAGTGCCATTTGGAGCATATATTACAATAGTTTTCTTATTACCAAAACTTATTGTTTCTTTAAATTCTTTAATACCGTAACAATTTTCTAGATTAAAATCAACTTTCTTCATTATAGTCTCCGTATAATACTACTTTATTAATTTAAAATTTTTTATATATTCTGCAATATATTGATTTCTTAAAACTTGATAATACTTTAAAGAGTATGATTTCTCCGCTAATTTTTCAATTTTCTGTTTTTTAGATTTTGAACTAGACAATAATCGTATTATCTCATGAAAAACTTGTTTTTCATGTTCATCATAAGCCATTTGTAAATCTACAGGTGCAACGGAATATGCTTCTACATAAGAATTTTTTGAAATTTCATTTATTTTTTTTGAAAAATCAGAATCTGGATGTAAATATGCTTGATAAACTGAAGATACAAGCATATCTGCGACTTGTAATTGAATAATAGTTTTTGAATCATCCAAAATTGGTTCTTGTGATAGATTAAATGTTAATTGAGTTCCAGAACCAAGTACTGTATCGTATACAATTCTTGTATTTCCTACAAATGCTTTCCAGAAACTTTTGTCATTAGCAATAGGTTTTGAATTATCACAATGTATTTCCATGGCTTCAGAATTTCCATTTGAAAAAATACCAAGAAGGTTATATAAGGATGTAAGAGTCAAGTCTAAAATAAATTTTTCTCTTTTGTCTGTAAAATCAATATCAGAAGCTATTTCCGTCTTATGCTTTTCGCAAAATAAACTAAAATAATAAAGTGGAGACGTTTCTACAATTCCACAAGATTGTATATATTTGTCTAATGATTCATTGCCCTTGTTTTTTATGAATTGATAAAATCCATTAAACAGTTGTTCAGCAGAATGGTCACTATTCATAAAAAGATTGTACATAGAGGTCGCGATAAACTTATGAAAATTTATTTGATAAAATAATGTATTTACATTTGAATAAACAGGTTCATACACATATTCAAACATTTTACAAGCTAATGCGAATTTTTTATCGTGAAGAACAAATTTACATTCATTTCCAAACGTATTCCACAAATCAATTAGAAATTTTTGACCTTTAACACTTTTAGAAAGATTTGCCCCTTTTATTTCTAAATCCGTTTTATATCTATGCAGATTTTTCAAGTTTAGAAATTTTTCTTTTAATTTTCCGTCAACATCTTCAATTCCCAAATAACAATATAGTGGTTGAGAATTATCGAGTAAATTATTTCCGGAATAACCAGCTTCATCAAAATATATTTTTCTCATATTATAACCTCACCCACTTCAACCTCTCCATTCATCAACTTTGGTAATAAAGTATCTCGTAATGAGCTAACTGTTTCATTTTGTTTTATGTTTTCTTTAATCTTATCATACATTGGAGTAACAATGTTGCAGAAGTTATGTAATATTTCTTTTGTCGGAATTGGAATTTCATAATTTAATGTAGTTTTAGGCGGAGTTCGCTGATGACTGTTTGTAGAACCGGTTACATTGGAGCACATAAAATCATTGAACTCAGAACTATTTACAATCGAAAAAAGATAATCTTTTAATTCTACTGATATTGGTTTATATACAATAAACTCTGTAGAGCAGATGGATTTTTCTGTTAAACAATATGGTTGCCAAACTCGTTTTACTGTAGGATTCAATTTTGATACTAAAATTTCATCATCAGAAATAATGAACTTATTACTTTTCAATTCATTACTTATTTCAAATGTCGGATATCGTTTTTCATCAAATGCTGGCAGGCTATAATGCTCTACCTGAATATCTGGATTTTGTTCAGGCTTAAATGTGTCAGTTTTGATTTCTGCTATATCCGACAGTTTTCCAACTTTCCACCCCTCGGGCATTTTGCCGCCAAATGGCTCGAAGTCTACAAACCAGTTTTTGAAGAGAGCTTGAGCTTGCTGTTCGAGGTTGGTGTTTATTTTGTTGTTCAGTTCGATTTTGTCGTCGAGGGATGAGAGGATGGTGGCGATTTTTTGCTGGGTGTGGAGAGGGGGAAGTTTTATAGATAAGTCTTTCATTATTTTCCCAGATAAACTTCCTCTTGTACTTGTACCGTCAGATAATTGTCTTAATTCTGCATAACGATTATCAATATTAAAATATAAATACTTTGGATCTATTAATTTCAAATTTGGTTTTAATACAATTACAGATTGATTTACATAGGTATCAATAGTTAAAAAACTGGCTTGACCTCTTGTATATCCTTGCCCGGCACTTGCGACAACAGTCGAATTTTTATATGCATATCGAGTAGAAGAATTATCAACCCCTAATTGAGTTATTGTTTTTTCTGTAGAATAAATATATCGTTGTCCTGTTTCGCCAGATGATAGCCATGGAAGATTACCATTCCAATATTCTTTTATCATAGTTGCAGGTGTGCCACCACTATAAATGTTTTCACAAACCTGATCCAACTTATACTCTTTCCACTCTTCCATTTTCATTCCTTTATTCTAAACAAACGGATTTGTTCAGGTCTAACGACCTTCACTCTTAAAAAGTGAGTAGCGTTAGCTACGAACAAATCCGTTTGTTTACTTCTCTTCCTCATTCTCTAAAAGCACAGATGCCTTTGTGTCTGCCGTCAAACCGATTCCGTCTCTTGCGTTGAGCGGAGTAACGACTTTTTTGCCTGTTTTCTGCTCAAGTTCCATTCGGGCATTTTTGGCGATTGTCGCACCGTCCACGGCATTCTGAATGTGGTCGCCAAAATCTTGCGGGTTCGAGCTTTCCGAGATTTCTTTTGTAGAAAGTTCAGCGAGCATGTTAAGAACGAGTTCTTTGTTAGTCATGTTGTCGCGGAGGTTTTCCTTTTTGAGCCCTTTGTATTCCTTGTACTCTTTTGCAGTTTTGCCTGCCCAGGTTTTATAAATGATATCGGTGAGTGTGGCAAACTGAACGCCTTCTTTTAAGCCGTGCTTTTTCCATTCATCGGTAAGGTCTTTGCGGATTTCAATTGATTTGAGCCGCTGGTTAATCCAAT
>Ga0256404_1001409_pt1 | contig 58207 bp, 48 predicted proteins | sample RumenRJG_01DNA_FD_185990 | JGI IMG/M metagenome (GOLD analysis project Ga0256404, IMG submission 185990) | Bovine rumen microbial communities from Lethbridge, Alberta, Canada - RJG_01 | ecosystem: Host-associated > Mammals > Digestive system > Stomach > Rumen | place: Canada: Alberta | collected... | reverse complement strand
CCCCCCCCCCCCCCCTTCATTTCTTAAAAACATTTTAAATTCATTTTCCGAGCCTGACAATTTTTACAGTTTCAAGATTTTTAACCATACGTTCTTCATAAATTTACTGCCGATTTTAATGACGCTGATCAATGTTCTTTCAACCGCAGTTTATTCAAGAAAATCTTCTGCACGTGAAAAAATACAAATCTACGGATTAGCGTGCATATTTCTTATACTTCTGTACGATTCGCCTAGCGGGCTTGTAATCTACTGGATTTTAAACAACTTGTTTTCATTTGCGAAAAACATAGTAAAATCCTGCAGAAATCCAGCAGGAATCCTGAATATCGTGATTTCAGTTCTTTCTATTTCATTGTGCCTGCTTTTCTGGATTTTGAAGCCAGACGCAAATCTGCTAAAAAAGATTTTGCTTACTGCCGCCGCATTGTTCATCTGCGCGCTGCCAACCCTTTTTCATTTTTTGAAAAAAATCAATGCCAGATTCAGCAATAAGACAGCAGAAAAAGATTTTTTTCCTCTGTTCCTGTTTTCAAGCATAGGGCTCGCCGTTCTTTTGGGGCTCGCGCTTCCTTTGAATGTAATTTCCTCTGATGCGGCTGAATTTTCATTCATCGGCGCAACAGAAAGCCCTTTCTCTTATGTAAAAACATCCGCTTTTCTGTTCCTAGGGCTTTGCGTTGCCTGGCCGCTTTTGATTTACAAAATGCTGGATAAAAAATCTGAAATTCTTATGACAAAAGTGATGTTCACGGTTTTCATTGCAGCAATTCTGAACGCATTTGTATTCAAATTCAATTACGGAACTTTGAACGTTTTATTTACAGTTGAAGGAGAAATTCTAAGAAAATCTTATCCTTTGCTGAATTTTTTATCGCTGGCAAGTTTTTTTGCCGTTTTCGTTGTTTTAACTTTCAACTTTGAAAAGCTGAAGAAAGCAAGCCTTTATATTTGCGTTATTTTGACAATTTCACTTTCTGCTCTTTCCGCAAAATCCGCGCTGAAAACAAAAACCACCTTTGAATCATACAATAAAAATATTGCAAGCCAGAAAGAAGACAACTTGAACTGCGACATTGAACCAATTTTTCACCTGAGCAAAACAAAAGAAAATGTTGTTGTTTTCTTTCTGGACCGGGCCGCCTCCGTGTTTTTCCCGGTTTTTCAAAAAGATATGCCGGAACTTGCAGAAAAATTTGCAGGATTCACTTATTTTCCAAACACAATTTCTTTTGGAAACTGCACATTGTACGGCTCGCCCGCAATGCTTGGCGGCTACGACTACACGCCGGAAAACATAAACAGCAGAAAAGACGTGCCGCTTCAGAAAAAATTCGATGAATCCGCGCTTGTAATGCCGCTGAATTTCCTGAAAAATGGATTTTCCGTGTCTGTTTCAGGGCTGCCGTCTACAGAAATTAAGGAAAAAAATGATTTCCACGAATTTGAAAATTATCCTGAAATAAAAACCTACGGAATCTTCAAGAAATTTTTAAGGCGGTATTCAAAAGAAAAATGCGAAAACATAAAATTTGACGAAATCTGCCGGAAAGGAATTTCCAATTTTTCAATTCTTCAAGTTTTGCTGCCTGGAACTAGAAATTCATTCTGCAGAATTTCAAAAAACATTGACTATGAAGATTCAGAATCCTTCATAAATAATTTTTCAGCATTGTACTTTTTGCGGAATCTTACGGATTTTTCTTCAGATGAAAAAAATTTTGTTTTTATTGGGAATGACACTCCTCATTTTGCAACTTATTTAAATACAAAAACATATGATGAAATTTCAATTGACGAAAAAAAGAGCGATATTCCTGAAACTTTGAACACAAATGACGAAAACCTGATTATGAATTATCAAGTTTTCGCCGCAACATTAAAACAAATCGCGCTTTGGCTGGATTATCTGAAAGAAAACGGCTGTCTAAATAATACCCGCGTAGTAATAACTTCAGACCATGGTTTTAGAAACAACATAAAATCCGGCTCGGCGGAGGAAACAGAATTTTACAACCAGACAATGCTTTTTTTCAATCCGCTTCTTATGGTCAAGGATTTCAATTCCAATTCGGAAATAAAATCCGACAGTTCCATTATGACAAACGCCGACACAATATTTTTAGCAGCTGACGGAATTATTGAAAATCTTGAAAATCCGTTTCTGAACCATAAGCTGCAGCAAGAAAAACACAGAAATTTCAAACTTTATCTAGCTAAGAATAAGAAAACTTTCAACAAATACATTCTGCTTGAAAAACCAAATTTTCTTGTAAAAAACGGTTTCAATGATTTTTCCGGCTGGGAAAAAATCGAATATTAAAAGAATGCTCAAAAAATCCGGCGGACAAAAGTTCGCCGAATTTTTTTTATTTGCAGCTTTCGCTTAGCTCCTGGTGTTTTCTAAGAAGTTCTGTTGTGAGAGTTTCCGGGAAGACTTTGCTGTTTGCCGCCTGATTTTCTGCGTCAACGGTTTCGCCTTTATACAGAACAACCGGGTAGTCTTTGATTATATCGGCTCTGGCATTTTTGATGATACATTCTGCCATTTCCATTGCAACTGGATTGTATTTTTTCTTGTTGATTACGGCAACTGATTCTGTAAGCGAGAAATTTCCTTCAACCGGGTCAACAAAATCAACTGGAAGACCGGCTTTTTTATCGCGGACAGCCTGATGTCTTAGACCAAATCCAACTGCAACTTCACCGGAACGAATCTTTTTTATAGGTCCTGAACCAGAAAGTTCGAGGTGTGGTCCTGCATTTTTATAAATCGCGGTCAAAGCTTTTTTTGCTCCGTCTTCGCCATATTCTGAAATAAGTGCCTGAACCATAAGCCATGCGGTTGTGCTTCCCATTGGGTCAACAACACTTACAAGATTTTTGTATTCTGGATTTCCTAAATCTTTTATGCTTTTTGGACAAGGAATTTTGTCTTCGTTCAAAAGTTTTGTATTGACAATCACTGCACCTTGAAGCGCAAGCAGCGGTGTGTAGAACGCAGGATGTTCAACTGTTGATTCAACCTGAAATGTCAAATCTTTGAACATATTGTTCATTTTCTGGGCACTTTCAATATAGAATGAACTCATTGTAACAAGATCCGCTTCAATGTCTGCCCCTTCTGCGAAAAGTTTTCCGCCAAGCTCGCTTGTTCCAAACGACTGGAAAATGTATTTTCCGGCAAAACCGTTTTCATCAAGCGCCTTTTTAACAGAAACAACCGCCTCGTCATCGGCATTTGAATAAATAATCACCTGCTTTTCCGCCTGATTCTTTTTTGAACAGCCAGAAAGCAACGCAACGCACGCCAAAAGCGCAGTAAAAAGTCTGATTTTTTTCATATCAATATCCTAAAAATTAAGAATAGTTTTATTATGTCATATATAAAGAACAATGAAAACAATATGAAACCTGACAGCATACGATTTTTCTGAAATTTTACAAAGATATGATTTAATTTTTATCAGCAACGCCTATAATTCTGGTTATATAATAATTTGTTTAAAATGATTATATGAATAATATCAGATTTTATGTATTTTAACAGAATCTGATAGACGAGGAATTTTTATGGACAAACGACTTCTTACAATTCAAGATATTTCATGCGTGGGGCAATGCTCTTTGACGGTTGCGCTTCCTGTTATTTCTGCCTGCGGAATAGAAACTGCGGTTCTTCCAAGTTCAGTTCTTTCAAATCATACGGCGTTCAAATCCTGGACTTTCAATGATTTGACTTTTGACATGGAGAATATTTTAAATCATTGGAAAACTGAAAATATAACCTTCAGCGCGTTTTATACAGGATATGTTTCAGAGGCTCAGATTCCGATAATCAAAAAAATCATAAAAGAAACTTCCAGAAAAGACGCTATTGTTGTAGTTGATCCTGTAATGGCTGATAATGGAAAAATGTATCCAGGATTTGCGCCGGATTTTCCCAAAAAAATGGCGGAACTTTGCAATGGAGCTGATGTTATTCTTCCAAATATTACAGAAGCTTCGTTCCTTTTGGGAATTGAATACCGCACAGAAAATTACGGAAAGGATTATATAGAAAACATTTGCAACGGTCTTATAAAGCTTGGCGCAAAAAATATTGTCCTTACAGGAGTCAGTTTTGAAAAAGACAAACTCGGAGTTGCAGTCTGCAATGGAAAATCTGTTGAATATTATTTTACAGAAAAACTTCCGGTTCAAATGCACGGAACAGGCGATGTTTTTGCCTCGGCTTTCACAGGTTCGCTTTGCAACGGAAAAACTTTGCTGAAAGCCGCAGAAATCGCAGCAAACTATGTCGTTGAATCAATAAAAGCAACAATTGACGACAAAGACCATTGGTACGGTGTGAAATTTGAAAAAGCCATTCCGTATTTGGTAAAAGAACTTGAAAAATAGTTTCAACATCGAAGCAATAATGCAAGCACATCCGCTTTTTACTGCTTCTTATTCACAATTCCCTTAACGCTTTTTATAACAAGATTCACCGCGAGAATCAAAAGTGAAAGGATGAAAATTTCGTTGAATTTTGCGAAATGCTGGAGTTCCTGGACTTTTGTGGTAATCACCATCGTTCTGGCTCCGGCAAGGAAAACTACTGCGCTTACAGTAACCATTCCGTTTATGAAAAGATAGCAGAAAATCTCAAGGTGGGTACGCATAACGTTCGGCGTAATAATCCGGGCAACAGTTTTTATCCAGTTGTCGCCAAGTATGCGCGCAGTTGTTTCCCAAGAAATATTCATTTTGTCGAGCGATGCTTTCATCATCAGATATGGAGTTGCAAAAAAGTGAACCAAATTACAGCACACAAGAATTGCAAGCGTGTTGTGCAGCGGCGTTTTTCTGAATGCAAGCAAAAAACTGATACCTAAAACCATTCCCGGAATCGTATTTGAAACCTGGGCAATCGCCTCGATTATTTTTGTGCCGTGAATCAAGCCCTTGTTCCGCGCAGAAACCAGCGCGCTTGCGTATACAAGCAAAGTCCCGAAAAGTGCGGTAAAAAAACTCATAACCAGGGAATTTTTGAATACGCGCACAAGAGACTTATCATTAAAAACTGAAACAAAATGCTTCATCGTAAAAGTATTGTTGTATGGCCATTCCGCAACAAAAGGAGCAACAAAAACCACAACAAAAGATGAAAGAATCAGAACGCAGATAATCACAGAAAAGAAAGTCCAGATTATATCGCGGGCAATATCCGGCTGATTGTCGTTGATTGCAATTTTATTGTAACGAACGTTAAAACGCTGAAGATAATTCAAAAGAAGAATACTTATAATAGAAGGAAGAAGCATGCAGAGCGCAATCACAGAACCTTGATGGAAATCCGGCAGACTTCCAAGCATTGTGTTGTACAAAAGCCCCGCAACAACTGTGTAGCGCCCGCCGATTGAAGCTGGAATACCAAAATCAGTGAACGCAAGGAAAAAACTCTGCACAACAGAAACGGCAATCGTTCCCAAAAGCGGCTGGATTACCGCAGTAAAAAAACTACGCAGACGACTGTCGCCCATAAGACGGCAAACAACAATATACCTTCTGTCAATATATGCCATCGTATTTGTTAAAAGCGTAAACGAAATTGGAAAAGTGTAAATCACGTAACCAAAAATCAGACCTTTAAAACCATAAAAATCAAAAAACTGCTTTCCAATCAGCCTTGTAAGAAGCCCATTTTTTCCGAATGAATAAATTATCGCAAAACCGTAAGTGATTGTAGGAATCAGCATTGGAAAAACCGCAAGTGTTCGCAAAGTTTTTTTTGCCCAAAGCGGAATATTTGTAAAATTTACGGTGTAAGCCAGAACAAACGCAAGAATTGTTGTAATCAGCGCACTTAAAAGAGAAACATTGACGCTGTGCAAAAACGCCGTCTGAAGTTTTCCATATTTAAAAACCGAGGCAAAATTTCCCAAAGAAAACGCGCCGGAATTCAGCGTGAACGCATTTTTAAAAAGCACAACTGCCGGAATAAAAATAAAAATGAAAAAGAAAAGAAGCACAACGTAAAAAGCCGCGCGCATCTGCTTGTTTCTGATTTCCTTGAACATATCTTTTATTTTTGTCATTAAAAATTCCTTTTTTTAGAATCCAAAATCCACCGCATACAAAGCGTTAAAGATTGAAAAGCTTGTAGATATTGTTCTTTTTTACTTCAAGCTGCTTTAGGATAAAGTCGTTAACAAACTGGCTTTTTGGGTTTTTTATAATTTCAGAAGGCTCTGCGAACTGCTCAATTTTTCCCTTGTTCAAGATAAGAACTTTATCGCTGATTGTAAGCGCTTCTTCCGGGTCGTGGGTTACAATAATTGTTGTAAGGTGGAATTCCTTTGCGATTGTAACAATTTTTTCTTTTATTGATTCCTTGATTACTCCATCCAAAGCGGAAAGAGGCTCGTCTAAAAGCAGAATTTTTGGCTTCATCACCATTGTTCTTGCAAGAGCTACACGCTGTTTTTGTCCGCCGGAAAGCTGGTCGATTTTTTTATTAAGATGCTCGCGCAAATCCAAGAGGTCAATCAACGCTTCAATTTCTTCTTTTGAGGAACGGTCAGGATAATTCCGCAAACCGTAGACAATATTTTTATAGGCGGTAAGATTCGGAAAAAGCGCATAATCCTGAAAAACAATATTGAATCCGCGGCGTTCCATCGGAGTATTTGTTATGTCATTTCCGTTAAAAACAACGCTTCCAGAATCAGGCTGAAGAAGTCCAAGTATAATGTTCAAAAGAGTTGTTTTTCCGCCACCAGAAGAACCTAAAATTGAGACAATTTCAGAATCTCCAATTTTAAGAGAAATATCGTTTAAAACTGTAGTTCCGTCAAAAGACTTTTTTATTCCGCTGATTTCTAACATTTTACGTCCTTTTTTTGCGTTTTATACATTATATGCGCCGTCAACTGCCCTAAGCTCATTATAAGTGTCAATTTCTGTAAAATCTTCAAAAGAGCAGCTGCGCACAACCAAATCAAAATCCTTGTTGCAATATGTCAAAGGAACTGAGTCCCAATAACGTTCTTTTCCGCCGGGCATTTTGTAGACTTCCTCAAGACATTCGCCGAGTTTTTTTCCGTCATGTTCCGTCCAGTATGAAATTCCGACCATTCTGAATCCGTTTGTTCCACCAACGCTTACGCCGCTTATCCTGCCCTTTTCAACCGAAAGGCACCAGTCATCTGTGCGCTCGCATGGAACCCCGCAGTAATTTGACTGATACTGATATTTTGAGACAAGCCGCGGATTTTTTAAGATTATGTCTGATTCAAGAATGTACGCGTTTTCCAGATAATTTTTTGCCGCCAAAAGTGAAGAAATATTGTTTCCTTCGTTGTAGGCCGGATTTTCCACGAATTTTATGCTCGGATATTTGTATTTAAGCTGATCGAACTGGGCAGAAAGATAACCGCGCACCAGAACAATTTCTTCAATTCCAGCGGAAACAACCGCGTCCAAAAGTGATTCGATTATCATTTTTCCGTGAACGCGAATCAAAGGTTTTGGTGTGTTCAGCGTAATAGGCACAAGGCGCGAACCGAATCCCGCCGCCAAAAAAACCGCCCGCCGAACCTTATACGGCTCCAACGCCTTTAAGCCTTCCTGAGTGATTTTTTCGCCGTCAATAAAATGTTTTTCCAAAAGCTCTGAAAATGTTGTGTTTACAGTTCCAACTGAATAGCCCGTAAGCTTTGCAATCTGACGCTGAGAAAGTTTCTTTTTTTCTGCCTCGACAAGACTTAAAATGTCGAATTCTTTTCTTGAAAGCACAAAAGCCGCCATTTTTTACAATTTTTGTTCAACAGATTCTGTTTTTTGTGCATTTTAACACATTTTTTACACAGATTTCTTTGTTTTCTGTTCAAATAATATACAAAAATTTTAATTTTTGAACAAGTTAACTTGACACTTTTTTATTAACAAATTATTTTGGAAAAATGCGCGGACGCGTTTTTGCGTTAGCGCTGGGAATGGAAAGCCGCAGGCTTTTTCCGAAACGAAGTTGAGGAATGGAGCGATAGCGGAACCATGGACATAGCGACCGGACATTGAGCTGTGCGAAATGTCCGGTAACGCCCGAATTTTTACAAAAAATCTTTAAATGAGAGGAATAAAATGCCAAAAACAGTTTATTTAGGAATCACAGGCGATATAATCCACCCGGGAATTATTAATATTATCAAGGAAGGCGCGAAACTTGGCGAGCTTACGATTGGTCTTTTGACGGACAGCGCGATTGCAAGCCACAAGAGGCTTCCATATTTGACTTACGAGCAGCGAAAAGAAGTTGTTGAGGATATAAAAGGTGTCGCAAAAGTTGTTCCACAGGATGACTGGAGCTATGTTCCGAATCTAAAGAAATACAGGCCGGATTTTATGATTCACGGCGACGACTGGAAAACGAATTACCTTTCTAAAATCCGCGAGGAATGTTTTGAAACGATGAAGGAATGGAACGGGCAGATTGTGGAAATTCCGTACACGAAGGGAATTAATTCCACGGCGCTTGCTGAAAACGCAAAGGATATTGGAACAACACCGGATATTCGGCGCGCGACTTTGCGTCGTCTTATTGCGGCTAAACCGGTTGTGCGGATTCTGGAGGCTCATTCGGGGCTTTCGGGGCTTATTGCGGAACATGCGAGCGTCACAAAAGAGGACGGAATCCATCAGTTTGACGGAATGTGGTCTTCTTCGCTTACGGATTCAACCAGCAAAGGAAAGCCAGACATCGAGGCTGTTGACCTTACAACGAGAATGCAGAGCCTTACAGATATTCTGGAATGTACTACAAAGCCGATTATTTACGATGGCGACACGGGCGGAATCCCGGAACATTTTGTTTTTACAGTCAGGACTTTGGAACGGAACGGCGTAAGCGCGGTAATCATTGAAGATAAAAAAGGTCTAAAAAAGAATTCGCTTTTTGGAACTGAAGCAAAACAGGTTCTTGCCACCGAAGAGGAATTCTGCGAAAAAATCAGCGCAGGAAAACGGGCGCAAGTTACAAAAGATTTTATGATTATCGCAAGAATCGAAGAAATCATCGCGGGATATTCTGTTGACGAGGCGTTGAAAAAAGCATTTGCCGCAGTACGCGCGGGTGCGGATGGAATCATGATTCATTCAAAAGACAAGAGCGGCGCGGACATCAAGGAATTCTGCCAGCGGTTCAGAAAAGAATACGACAAAATCCCGATTGTGCTTGTTCCAACAACCTACAACCAGTTCAAGGAAAAAGAACTTGCTGAATGGGGCGCAAATGTGATTATCTACGCGAATCACATGCTCCGATCATCTTACCCGGCAATGAAAAAATGCGCCGAAACAATTCTTGAAGCCGAACGCTCGCTTGAAACCGACGGAATGTGTATGCCGATAAAAGAAATCCTGGAACTTATCCCAGGAACGAAATAGAAATGTGAATATGAACTAGAAATTTTATTTTTACTGATATGACAAAAGCGCAAGCGGATTTACGATTTGTGAAGACTTTGAGCGATTCAATCTATAAAAGTGCGAAGCACCCAAATTCCTACAAGCGAAGCGCGAGCTCAACCGTCTGGAGCAAATCGAAAATCCGCTGAAAGCGTTTTTTAAGAATAAACTAAAAAAAGGAAAATTTTATGATAAAACCTTCAACTTTATACAACGAACTTTTGAAAAACGGAACGGATTTTTTTGCAGGCGTTCCAGATTCGCTTTTAAAATCTTTTTGCGCCTACGTTACAGACAATGCGCCTTCTGAAAAACACATAATCTCTGCAAATGAAGGAAGCGCAACCGCACTTGCCGCAGGCTACCACTTTGCCACAGGAAAAATTCCTTTGATTTATATGCAGAATTCTGGCGAAGGAAACATGATAAATCCGCTTCTTTCGCTTGTTGACCCGGACGTTTATTCAGTTCCGCTTCTGATTTTTATCGGCTGGCGCGGAGAACCAGGAGTACACGACGAACCTCAGCACGTAAAACAGGGAAAAGTAACCTGTGCCCTGCTGGACGCAATGCAGATTCCTTACGAAATTATGACCGAAGATGAATCAAAACTTTCCGCACAGCTAGAAAAAGCGTACAATTACATGAAAACAAACAACGCTCCTTACGCACTTGTAATCCGCAAGGGAACTTTTGAAGAATACACGCTAAAAAACAATATTCCAGTTGTTGCAGAAATGAAGCGCGAGCAGGCAATTGAAAAAATCATGCTTTCTGCACCAAAAAACGCGGCTTTTGTTTCCACAACAGGAATGGCAAGCCGCGAACTTTACGAGCTCCGCGAAAAACACGGAATGGGACATGAAAAAGATTTTCTTACAGTCGGATCAATGGGGCACGCCTCGCAGATTGCGCTTTCGATTGCGCTGCAAAAGCCTGAACGCCCGGTTTTCTGTATTGACGGAGACGGCGCTGCAATAATGCAGATGGGCGGAATGGCTACAGTCGGCACTAGAAGCCCGAAAAATATGGTTCATTTTGTAATGAACAACGGTGCGCACGATTCTGTAGGCGGCCAGCCAACAGTCGGACTTGAAATCAACCTCCCGGAAATTGCAGAAGCCTGCCGCTACAAAAGAATTTATTCAGCAAAAAATGAAAAAGAATTGGACGAAGTCCTTGCAAAAATCAAAAATTCCTTTGATGATAATACAAGCAAGCTGACATTTGTTGAAGTAAAAGTCAGCAAAGGTGCGAGAAAAGATTTGGGGCGACCGAAATCAACTCCGCAGGAAAACAAAAAAGCATTTATGGAGTTTTTAAAATAATGATAAAACAGGCAGTTATAATGGCAGGCGGTTTGGGCTCTAGATTCGGTGGACGCACAAAGGCAATGCCAAAAGGATTTATTGAAATTGACGGAATTGCGATGGTGGAACGTTCAGTCCAAAAACTGATTGCGGCCGGCGTTGAAGAAATCATCATCGGAACTGGACACTGCTACGAATATTACGATGAACTCGCAAAAAAATACCACTGCATCCGCACTGTCAGGAACGAAAATTACCAGAACACAAGCAGCATGGGAACACTTGAAGTCTGCGCTCCTTTTGTAAAAGGCACTGCCCTTCTTCTGGAAAGCGACCTTGTGTACGATTCAATAGGACTTTTTGCGCTTGACAACGACATCCGTAAAAACGTTATCCTTGCCTCTGGAAAAACAAACAGCGAGGATGAAGTTTACCTTGAAACTGACGAAAACGGCGTTCTTAGCGGAGTAAGCAAAAACAAGGCTGAAATCAAGAATGTCGCAGGCGAGCGTGTAGGAATCTCTAAAGTTTCAAAAGAATTCCTGAACAAAATGGTTGATTTTTACGACAAGACACGCACTGAAAACGCAAAAATTGACTACGAGACAGTTTTTAAGAAAATCGCGAAAGAAGATCCGATTTACGTTCACAAAATTGAATATTATGCGTGGACAGAAATTGATGACGAGGCAATGCTTACACGCGCGAACACACTAATTTATCCACGCATCAAAGAAAACGAGGAACTCAGAAAAGTCCAGCGCGAAGTTCTGCTTAATCCAGGTCCTTCAACAACAACAGACAGCGTAAAATATGCCCAGGTTGTAAAAGACATTTGCCCGCGCGAGCTTGAATTCGGAAATCTGATGGAAAAAGTCTCAGAGGATTTAACATTTTTTGTGGCTTCCCCGGAAAAATACACAACCGTAATGTTCGGCTGCTCAGGAACAGGCGCAGACGAAGCGATGATTTCAAGCTGCGTTCCGCCGGACGGAAAACTTCTTGTTGTGGACAACGGTTCTTACGGCGCGCGCCTTGCAAAAATCGCAAATGTCTACGGAATTGAAACAGACGTTTTCAAGTCTTCAACATACGAGCCAATCAACCTTGAAGCCCTTGAAAACCAGATGAAGTCAAAAAAATACACAACATTTGCGGTTGTTTACCACGAAACAACAACAGGACTTTTAAATCCGCTTGAAAAAATCTGCCCGATGGCAAAAAAATACGGAATGACAACCGTATGCGACATTGTAAGCGCGTATGCAGGAATGCCGATTGACCTGGAAAAACTCCAGATTGATTTTGGCGCGGCAACTTCCAACAAGCACATCGGCGGAATGGCAGGAATCGGATTTGTAGTCTGCAAAAAAGACGAACTTTTAAAGCAAAAAGACTGGCCGATGCGAAATTACTATCTGAATCTTTTTGACCAGTACAAATATTTCCAGGAAACAAAACAGACAAGATTTACGCCGCCAGTCCAGACATTCTACGCGCTGCGCCAGGCAATAATCGAAACAAAGCAGGAAACAATTGAAAAACGTTTTGCGCGGTTTACAGAATGCTGGAAAATTCTTGTGGGCACATTAAATGAAATCGGGCTGAAAATGCTTGTAAAAGAAGAAAACCAGTCGCATTTTATTACGGCAATCCTTATTCCAGAAACGCCAAAATACAATTTTAACAAAATGCACGATTTTGCGCGCGAACAAGGATTCACGATTTACCCTGGAAAGCTTGGAAACATCGATACTTTCAGAATCGCAAACATGGGCGACATAAAGCCCGAAGAAATGCAGCGCTTCACAAAAATTCTTAAAGAATACATGAAATCGATTGACGTTTGCTAAAAAACGTGTTAGGGATTGGAATGGTTGCGTAGCAAAAAAATAGCCGGTTAATTCTAACCGGCTATTTTTCGTAGGCGAAGGCCGTAGCCATGGAAAGCCCGACCCGAGCGGTTGTTGAGCCTGCCGAAACAAATGCTCGGGAAACACCCGGAAACTTTTTCAGCAAACTCGCACAATTATTCTACTGTAATATCGCGCCTTTGTCTGCGCTGCTTACAAGCTTAGCGTAGCGGGCAAGGTAGCCAGTTTTTACTTTTGGCTCCGGGGCAATCCATTTTGCTTTTCGGGCGGCAAGTTCCTCGTCGCTTACTTCAAGATGAATTTTGTAGTTGTTTATGTCCAAAGTGATTTTGTCGCCTTCTTCAACAAGCGCAATCGGACCGCCGACAGCCGCTTCCGGCGAACAATGTCCCAACGACGCGCCACGTGTAGCTCCGCTGAAACGTCCGTCTGTAATGAGCGCAACCTGCTTGTCCAACCCCTGACCTGCAAGTGCCGCTGTAACCGCAAGCATTTCGCGCATTCCAGGACCACCTTTCGGACCTTCGTAGCGGATTACTACAACATCGCCCGGCTTAATCTTTGACTTTTGAACAGCTTCCATCGCCTCGCTTTCATCGTTGAACACGCGGGCTGGACCTGTGTGGTGCATAAGTTCCGGGGCGCAGGCAGAACGTTTTACAACAGTTCCGTTTGGCGCAAGATTTCCGAACAAAATCGCAATTCCGCCGTTATCGCTGAACGGATTTTCAATCGGGCGAAGGATTTCAGGATTTCTATTTTTTACGCCTTTGATATTTTCGGCGATTGTTTTTCCTGTGGCAGTAATCAAAGAAGTGTTTATAAGGTTCTTTTTTGCAAGTTCAGCCAAAACCGCCTGAACTCCGCCCGCATCATCCAGCTCGCACATAAAAGTGTGTCCTGCCGGTGCAAGGTGGCAAAGGTTCGGAGTTCTTTCAGAAATCTTATTAACCTCGTGCAAGTCAATATCAATTCCAGCCTCGTGTGCAATTGCAGGAACGTGCAGCATTGTGTTGGAAGAACATCCGAGCGCCATGTCCGCTGTAAGCGCATTGCGGAAATTTTCAGCTGTCATCATCTGGCGGGCAGTAATTCCTTTTTTATACAAATTCATAACAGCCATTCCGGCGTGCTTTGCAAGAGCAATTCGTTCACCGGTAACAGCAGGAATTGTTCCGTTTCCAGGAAGCCCAAGCCCAAGAACTTCCGTCAGACAGTTCATTGAGTTTGCAGTGAACATTCCAGAACAAGCGCCGCAACCCGGACAAGCCCTGTGCTCCATTTCCTTAAGCTGTTCCTCAGTGATTTTTCCGACAGCAAGACCGCCGACAGCCTCGAACATATCTGTAAGCGAAAGATTCTTGCCGGAATAAGGATTTGAAGCATCATTTCCAGGAAGATGTCCCGGCATCATCGGACCGCCGGAAACAAAAACAGTCGGCAAATCAAGACGGGCGGCAGCCATAAGCATTCCAGGAACAATCTTGTCGCAGTTTGGAATCATAACCAGAGCGTCAAACTGATGAGCCTTTGCAACACATTCAACGCTGTCGGCAATAAGCTCACGTGTTACAAGTGAATATTTCATTCCCTCGTGGCCCATCGCAATTCCGTCGCAAACACCAATCGCCGGAAATTCAATCGGAGTTCCGCCAGCCATCCTGACGCCGGCCTTAACAGCCTCCGCAATCCGGTCAAGCTCAATGTGCCCTGGAATAAGTTCATTTTTAGCGCAAATAACACCAACCAGCGGCTGATCCAATTCCTCATCAGTGTAGCCGGAAGCATAAAAAAGAGAACGGTGCGGCGCGCGGGCAACACCCTTACAAGCATTATCTGATTTTTTCATTTAAAACCTCAAAAATATAAATCAAAGTAAAAAGTTTCCATCCGAAACCAATAAAAAAAGGATAATGCAAAAAACTTATTTTGAGTAGTGAAACCTTTTCAACCTTTAGTTTCCAAAAATGCAACATAAAAACAGGATTCATGAGTTTTTTGCAATAGAAAACAATCATTCGGGGCGCCTGCCCCTCGGCGGCAGCACCCAACCATACGCACCTGCTTTGGTCGTGTGTTGCCGCCTACCCCCTCGCCTAAGGGGACACCCCTTAAAAACCCCGCTCACCCAACCGCAAAAAAAATTTCATTATCCTAAATTGCATTTTTCGACCGAATAATGCAAAAATAAGCCAAAAGTGTTATTCCGTTTTCAGAAAAAATAGAAATTCACTAAAAAATAAAATTCCGATTGCAAAAAAAATGCTTTTTCAGGTTTCGGTAAAATACCGAAAGGCAAAATTTTCTTTTTTTAACAAAAAAATATTTTTCCGAACCAAGAAAAAATATAAATTCGAGCAAAATAAAAATACCCAAAGCCAGAAAAAATAATAAGTCAGCAAAAATTATTTTACCCAAACAAGAAAAAATAAAAATTCCACAAATGGAATTTCCCCACTACCTCAATGTAACATAAGTTTTGCCAAAGCCGCCGTCCTCGGGATGGGCGAATGAAAATTCCTGGACGGTCGGGCAGTTTGAAAGGTAATCCTGAACAGTCTGGCGCAAAATTCCGTTGCCATTCCCGTGGATTATGCTGAAATTTTTCAGGTTGTTCAAAGTGCAAAGGTCAATCTGGCGTTCAAGAGCCTTCACCGCTTCTTCCGCGCGTAGCCCCAGCAACCGAAGCTCATACGCAGGACGGTTTTCTTTGCTGTCAGAAGCCAAATCCACTGTGTACGATGGTGTGCGGACTTTCGGCGAAGATGTAAGCGTTAAATCTTTTTGTTTCATCGTCATTTTTATTGAACCAAACTGAACTTCCCAAAGTCCTTTTCCGCAACTTTTTGTGATTATTCCCTGCTGCTTGCTTTTTCCGGCAAGAACATTCGCACCAACAGCAAACTGAGGAATTTCAAGAGTAACTTCTTTTGTCTTTGCGGCCTTTTCTTCCTGAGGAATTGCCATGCTTGTGGCAGACTTTAAAGCTTCTGCAAGTTTTGTCTTCTTTTTTTTGGTTTTGTGGCTAACTCGATTTTTTTCTTTTTTTAGAAGTTCGGCCGTTTTTTCCTCAAGAATTTCTTCCTCTTTTAAAAGTGCCTCTTCATTTTCCGCCACTTTTTCTGTGATGTCCTTGATGAATGCTTTTACAGAAAGAGTTTTTTCACGGTTCAACTCGCCTTCTTTTACAATTCGCACAAGATTTTCAAGTTTTTTCCGGCTTTCTTCCAGAAAAATCTGGCTTTCGCGCTGAATTCCTTGCTTTAACTCAAATTCTTTTTTTTCAAGCTCAAGTTTTTTCTGCTCCTGAAGGAACATTTTTTCTTCAAAATCTGACTGTTTTTCTTCCAGTTCTGAACGAAGCAAATCCAGCTCCGTATGTTTTTGAGTAAGACCTTTTATCAGGCTTGAAACATCGGCTTTTTCGTTCAAAATATATTCGCGTGCGTTTTTTACAATTTCAGCAGGAAGTCCGGAACGTTTTGCAATATCCAGTGCATGGCTTTCGCCTGGAATTCCCATTAAAAGTCTGTAAGTCGGGCTTAAAGTTTCAGTATTGAATTCAACGCTGGCATTTATACATTCAGGATGCGTGTAACCATAATTTTTTATTACGCCCTGATGAGTCGTTATCAGAACGAACGCTTTTTTTTCAATAAGTCTGTCCAGAACCGCCATTGAAATCGCCGCGCCTTCCTGCGGATCTGTGCCGCTTCCAAGCTCGTCCAGCAAAACCAGAGAATTTTCATTCACATTGCGAACTGCCTTTGCAATATTTTTCATGTGACCGCTGAAAGTTGAAAGGCTTTCGTCCATGCTCTGCTCGTCGCCAATATCTGCAAAAACATTTGAAAAAACGGGAAGAACTGTGCCCTCTTCCGCAGGGATTGGAAATCCGCTTTGATTTAAAAGCGCAAAAAGCGCGATTGTTTTTAGAGTTACGGTTTTTCCGCCTGTATTCGGTCCGGTGATGATAAGAATTCTTTTTCCCGGCAAGAATCTTACGTCAATTGGAATTGCCTTTTCGCCAAGAAGAGGATGACGCGCCTTTAGAATGCAGAGCGATTCAGCCTGCGATGAAGGATTTTTTGCAAAAACACAAGAATTCTGCTTTCCCCAAGCCGCCGCCGCATGCGCTATATCCAGCTTTTCCATTATTTTGAGCGCGTTTTTTAAATCTTCCGAATACGGACTGATTTTCGCCGCAAGTTCCACCAGAATTTTCCTGATTTCCGCCTGAAGCTCAAATTCCGCCTCGATAAGTTCATTTGACGCAATTACAGCCTCGTCCGGTTCAATGTAAACGGTAAGCCCCGTCTGGCTGACTTCGTGAATAATTCCCGGAATACTGTTTCTTCTGTTGGATTTTACAGCAAGAACCTGGCGGCCGCCACGCAGAACAGGAACATTTGACTCAAGGACATCAGAATATTTTGAATTTGAAGTGAACGAATGCATTACGCCCTTGATTTTTGCATTCAGATTTGAAATTTTTGTACGGATTTCACGCAAAGCTGGCAAATCGCGCATTTCTCCGTCGTTTGTAATTACACGGAAAATTTCTTCGCGGACAAAACTGATGTCTGGAATTAAACCGACACATTCCGAAAGATTTTTTAATCCCAATTCCTTTTGCGCGGAACTAACTGCCTGCCGAAGTTTTTCAACGCAAACACAAAAAGTCCCCAAATCATAAAAAGAAGCAAGCGGAACAGAAATTCCCTGGATTTTTAGAGATTTTATGATATTGAACACAGGATTCCAACCGCTCAGCGCAGGCGTTCTCGTAGTGCTCAAATATTTAAGCCATTCGCGGCTTATTTCCTTTGATTTTTCAATTTCTTCCGAATCCGAAAGTGGCTCCAGACGCGCCATAATAAACCGGGATTCTTCCGCAACGCAAAAGCCAGAAATAGTTTCCCGGATTCGGTAATAATCAAGTTCAGTTAAAGTTTTTTTGTCCATTTTGAATTTTGTAAAAATTAGTCTACCCAGGAACCGTCTTTTATCTGGTCACGGATTCTTTTCCAGCTTTCGTAACGTTTTTCTGTGATTTTTCCATCTTCAACAGCCTGTTTTATTGCGCAGCCCGGTTCACTTGTATGCGTGCAATCCAACCCGAATTTGCATTTTCCCACAAACGGCTTGAATTCCCTAAAATACAGATGAAGGTCGTTCGCCTCAATTCCGTGCAGCATAAAACGCCGGATTCCTGGAGTATCAATAATGGAAGCGACTTCTCCATGAATTCCGCCAGTGTAGGCAGTGTTCAATGTAAGCCGGTTCAAAGTTCCTTTTGTTGTTGTGTGGTTTCCCCTTCCATATTTTTTTGAAAGACTGCCTGTTTTTAAGACGCAAGTGTCATCCAGAACATTTACAAGGCTCGATTTTCCAACACCAGACTGACCAACAAACGCACTGAGTTTTCCACGGATAAGCTCTGTAAATTCAGTGATTCCTTCGCCAGTTTTAGCAGAAATGCGCATAACCTTGTAGCCAAGTTCCTCCCAGATTTTCAGCTGCTCTTCCACATCCGGATTGTTTTCTATTAAATCGTATTTATTGCACACAATAACCGGATTCAGTCCGAGCATTTCAGCCTGACAAAGCTCGCGGTCAATAAAGCGCGGTCTAAAAGGAGGTTCATCCGGCGTTGTTACAAGAATCATATAATCAACATTTGCCGCCATAAGCTGAGGGCAACGACCTTTTACATTCCAGCGCACAAATTCATTTTTTCTTGGAACAAGTGAAATAATCTGCCCTTTTTCTGAATCAATTTCATCCGGCTCAATCTGAACAACATCTCCCGGCGCAAGAGGATTATAATACTGCGTGTCCGACTTTAAAACTTTTCCTTTAATAGCGCACGACCGGACAACTCCATCTTCACATTCAACTTCAAAAATATTATTAGTTCCCGCAAGAACAGTTCCATTCATATTTTTTATTATGAATGAGAATCCGCGGTTTTTCAAGGGTTCGGCAGAGCAAACGATAGATAAAAATAATTGCCCAAAAATGCCTGCTCTTTCAGCGGAAAACAAAATTGGCTATGGTTGCAATTTTTTTTGTGAAGAAAACTTCAATTCGCAAGGCTCATTTTCAGTTTTCTTTTATGCCTGCGGTAAAAAAATGGCAAATTACGCCAATTTTGCTTTTCCGCTTCCGTTCCGGCATTTTTTATTGAATTTTTTATGCGTTTACATTGTTGAAAAATCCGCGGGGTGCGGTGGATTTTCGCATTTTCAGAAGGAGCTTAGCCCCGATTGCCACGGAAAGACCAGAATGGAGCGGCGCGGAATGAGGACTTGCAGTAAAAGCGGGTCGCGCACTGGTGGAATTCGCTCCTTTTTTATATTAAGATTTTCTATTGAATAAAAAACTTTCAGTGCTTAAAATTATTTGGAGTTTTTATGGTTACACTGAACGACTACCTTTACAACGGCGACACGGTTCTTAAGATTCTGAAGAAATTTTCCAAGGATTTAAAGATTTCATCGATGGAAAGCAAAAATCCGATTGATATGGTTCACTGCAATTTTTTGATTCAGCTTACGGAACTTTTGGAGCACAATGACTTTCTTACTGCGCAGTCGCAGCAGCTTAGGGAATTCTACAAATTTATGGCGGAAAAATATCCGGAGCTTGCGTTTACGTTCAAGGGAAGAATCAAGAGCCTTATCCGCGCGGAAGAAAAATTCAACGGCAAAATTGTTTCTTTTATTTACGAATATTTTATTGCTCACGGAAATTTTCCTTCTGTTCCGGAAATAAAAACAAAACTTGAACGGTTCCGCGACCTTATTGCGTACCGGATTGTAATAAGCATGCCGCGCTGCCATTTAAAAAATGAGGAAGAGCGCGAGGATGTTGAGCTGAAATATCTTTACGAAATTGCAAATATCCTGCCTTCTTTTTTGGAGGAACGCGGTTTCAGCGCGGAAGTGCTTCAAAAAAAAATGGAAATTTCTTCACCGCTTTTAAACGAGGATGTTCGGCCGTATTACAAAGATTACATTGCGAACAAAAGTCCTTATGGCTACCGCTCGCTGCACATAACTTTTTACGACAATACAGCACGTTCTTACATTGAAGTTCAGCTGCGGACAAAAGAAATGGATGATTTTGCGGAAATCGGGCCGGCAAACCATTCGGGCTACGAGCATCGCCAGGAAACGGAGCGTGCGCGGCGGGACGCAATTCCAAAAGGTGAATGCGTTTATTTTGACGAGGCTTACGAGCGCGGAATAAAGCTCCAGAACCTTGACCTTTCAAAAATTGATGTGAATATGTTTTCCGCAGTGAACAATACGCTCATAAATGACTGCTGCGGACTTTTCCGTGGCCGCCTGATTTTGCCGTACGAACATCTTTCAAGATTCCAGAACGATATTATTGATTAGATTTTTTGGGGAAAAGCCTTTCCCTACGTTCGCAATAAAACACAACCGTATGGTTGTGTTTCATTGCGCCCTACCCTTTCTCCTAGGGGCTTCCGCCCCTAAAACCCCGAATTTATTTCTTGCGACAATACAAGCGTAGTGCGAGCCCAACCGTCTGAAATAAATTGCAAATCCGCCGGAAGCGATTTTTTCAGAATTCTCCGAAAATTAAAATTTTCAATATTTATTTTTCAGCCCAAAGACCGTGCAGATTGCAGTAAGCATAAGCGTTCAGAACTTCATCAGAATCGTTCAAAGCAAAAACCGCCTTTGGCTCGTCGCCAGGATTCAGCATCTTGAACTGATTTGCATTTTTTGTTTCAAGCAAAATCCATTCAATATAATGCTTTTCTTCCATCGGATGCGCAACTGAACCAACTTTCACTTCAACAGAATTTCCATTTTTTTCAACAACAGGAACATGCTTTTCAACCGCCGCGTCTGTTGTATTAGCTTTTAATTCAACCATCGCTTCGCCACAGCACATTGTTTCACAAGCAGAAGCCTTTAAAACATTAACAACTTTTCCACATTTTTTGCATTTTAAGAATTTCATAATTTGTCCTCCAATCTGAAATAAATTGAATGAGCTTCCAGTCAAAAGTCAAGTATTGGCTATTGTGAAGTGTTTTTTAGGAAGAATTATCTGCGCTTTTCTTTCAGAAAATGCTCGACAATTCTTTTATGCCATTCGGCAAAAAGCTACAGAACATGATATGTTCTGTTTACCTAGTTTTCTTTTAAGAAAACTAGTGCTTCAATGACGCCAAACTTGCCTTTTTCCTTCGCGCTCATTCAGTTTATTTCGTATTTTAATTATACATCAACTTCTAAAAATGTAAATAGTAATAAGTCCTATTAGCAATTCTTTCTAGATTTTATTTCAATTATTCTTTACACTAAAAACATGAATGAAGTAACAATCTACACAGACGGCGGCTGCTCCGGGAATCCTGGTCCTGGTGGCTGGGGCGTCGTTGTGATTTTCAACGGTGAGGCAAGACAACTTTCTGGCGGCGAAAAAAACACAACGAACAACAGAATGGAACTTACCGCGGCAATAAATGCCCTTTCAATAGTAAAAAACACAAAAGAATTCAGCGGAATTCCAGTAACGCTAAACATCGACAGTCAATACGTAAAAAATGGAATAACTGTCTGGATAAAAAACTGGAAGCAAAAAGGCTGGAAAACCGCGGACAAGAAGCCGGTAAAAAATCAGGATTTATGGATTCAGCTGGACGAGTTGAATTCTGCACTGAACGTAAGCTGGAACTGGGTCAAAGGGCACGCTGGAATCGAATACAACGAAATCTGCGACCAGCTTTGTCAAAAAGAAATTGCAAAAAACAGATAAATTTTTGCGTTTTATTTCCGTTTTTTGATTTTTTGCGCGATATAAAGTCATGCAGAAGATTAAAAAAATTCAACACGCGTTTTTTACGCTTTTCAGTACAATTGCGATTGCAGGAAATATTTCCTGCACGCAACAAATTTTCTCCATAAAAGAAATTTCTTTACCGCAGTGGCCGCCTGAAGATTCATCTGAACTGCCAAAAGCCGAAGCATGGAACATAACTGTAACAACGGCCGACGGTTCAGAAGATTACAAAATCAGCGCAGAAAAAAAGACAATAACTTTGGAAGTAAACAGTTCTGCGCCGGTTTCTGTTACAGCGCGGCCAATAACTTCCGGATTTCAATTTTTTGAGCCGGCAGGAATGATTTTTCCGTTTGAAAATGAATTTTCTTGGGAAGGAGGTTTTTCCGCAGATTGCCTGAAAAAATTTTATCTTTCCTCAACGCTGAACAATTCAAAAAATGCGGTGGAAAATTACGCATCTCGCTTTAATTGGCAAAAATTTTCGCAGACAATAAAAGAAAAATCAGAAAACAGCGCAGTTTTTTACAATCCGTGGCTTTTGGACCAGCAAAATATTTTACTTTCAATTGAAAACGGTAATTTTTCCGCAACAAAACTTTCAGTCAAAAAAATCTGCTCCTTCAACGCTACGGAACTTTTTGCAGAATTTCCGCAAAACAAAATTCTTTCAGATTATGTTCCGCAAAATTTTTCTGAAAAAAACAAAACCTTTATTCTTTCAAAACAAAAAATCAATAAATTCCTGTTTTACGAAAATTCAAAAATAATCACCGTTGAAGCAGAAAGCAATTCAAGTTTTTCACTTGCGATAAATTCTTTACCGATATAAACTTTAAATATGAAAATAAATGCAAAAAAAATTGCCGCAATAATTGTATTTTCCGCAACACTTTTTTCATGCAGAAAAAATACACAAAAATTCTATGAACAAAAAATCAGCGAAACAAAAGCCAAGCACACTTGGTATTATTTTTCAGACGGCAATTTAAAAAAAGCGGAAGGAATCTCTTCTGTTCCTCAAATTCCTTTTAAACCGTGGACAGAAGCCACAAGAATTTCAGATATGTCTGTTCAAGATTCAAAAAATGATTCTGTTCCTAAAGGATTTGCAGTTGTAAACCGTACAGGAATTCTGGTTTTTGATGGAGAAAAAATAAATCTTTACCGCGATTCAGAAATTTTTTCAAATTCTACGCAGGAAAAACTTGTTTTTTACAATGATACGCCGATTTTTTCAGTTTATAGGAATTCTTTTTTTAACCGGCAGAATCTTTCTGAAAACTCAATGCACACTTTTCTTGTTCAATTCAACACGGAGCAAAATGTATGCTATCCGATTTTAACGGTGGAAAATTTTGGACTTCCGGCAAGCGCGGAAATTACAGATTTTATCTGGGACGGACAATTTTGGACTTGCAGCGTAAAAGATTCTGGGAACGGAACTGAAAAAATCAATTTTTCTTATTTAACTTTTCAGCCAAAAACAGAACTGACTTCAATTTCGCCAAAAACCGCTGAAAATTCAATTTTTGTAACAAGCACAACAGAAAAAGAATTCAGAAACGCAAAATCACCGGAAGATTTTTCAAAAGCACCGGAGCGAATCAAAAAACTGATTTCTTCGCTTCCAAAAAATTTTTCGTATTCAGTAAAAATAAAAACCGTATCTGGGCATACTCCACGAATTTTTGTGAACAACAAGAATATTTCGGAAAATTCAATTCTTGAAGCCTCGGCAATTCTTAGCGATACTTGGACAGCCTGCCTTTTTTCAGATGGAACTTTTTATCTGAACGGTGCACTTTTTGAAAATAGAATTTTAAATCGCGGAAAAAACATCGCCTTGAAGCTTCCAAAATTGCCTTCCGGTTTTTATTACAAGGAATTTGCAATTTCTGGAACAAGCCTGTATGCTTCCTGGGAAGAAAATTCGTTCTATACAATTGCCCGCAGCGGTTTTATCTGTGTAGACTTAAATGAAATTTTATATAAAAATGAATTCAACTGGTAAAAATATGAAAAAAATTCTTCTGTTTTGTTTTATTCTTTCATTATTTTGCATTTCGGCATTTGCAGATAAACCTTTGGATTTTACAGTGACTTTTGAACCGACCCTGATTATAAATACAGACAATCCTAAAAACAGCGCGCCAGCTCCGATTGTTTATCCATTGTCTTTTGGAATTGTTTTTCCAAAGGAAACTTTTATCTCTTTTCAGCCAAGAATTTCTTTTTTTACAAACTATTATTTATGGAACAAAAATGGCGCTTATCCTGCGGAAATCGAAAACAGAACGGCAACTGCTTTTTCATTTCTTCTTGATTTTCCGGCGGCACTGACTTTTAATCCAGCGGAAAAACATTTTATCGATGCTGGAATCGGTCCTTCAATTTTAGCGCGATTTGCAGTTCTTTCACATTCAGTACACGGAAGCGACGCCGGATACAACGGAAACACCGCATCTGATGATGTTTCTGAAATCAACAGATATTTTTGGAAAGATGCGAATTTTCTTTTTATTGACACTTATTGCGCGTATCTTTACAAATTCACAGAGCAGCTGAAAGCCGGTCTGGAATTGAAATTTTACATTCCATGCTCAATTTTTTCAGGAAACGACTTAAATTCCGCAATGATTTCCTTAGGAATAAAAGCCCGGTTCTAAATTATTAATGATAAAAATGTAGATTTTTCTAAAAAATACACGATAATATTAATATATGGCAGATTCCTTAAAATTCACTGACAAACTAAAAGAGGCGCTAAAGGCAAAATCAGACTGGCTAAATTCTGAATCATTGCCAAAAATGCTGGAACACTATCGGCTTCTTCACACTTGTGTAAAAAATATTTACGAAACTTTAATAAAACGAAGTCTTATCACACCAGATCCGTATAAACTTGAAATAAAAATCTCAGAAATTGCAAGTCCAGACGATTCTCATTTTGTTGAAAATGAACGTTCTGTTGTCATGGGTTCCCGTTTTTCAAATTATGAAAGTATGCTGGATTACGTCTGCACTTACGTGAAATTTTCAACTGATTACATAAATATTTCACGCATAAAAAAACTTCTTGACCTGAATAACGCATTTCAGTGGAGCAATATGACGATAAATAATTCCCGGCCGAATTCTCGCGTGCTCGCAACATTGATTCAGGAAGTCCGGCATAATGCACCTCAACTTACCGTTAGCCTGATAAACGATTCAATCTCAAAAAGTGCAAAAGCCATAAATGAAATCAATGAAATATTAAAAGACCTGATGACTTTTCAACGGGAAGCATATAAAGTTCAAATCCGGCATGATGTAATCGAACATCCGAAATTCAACAAGGAAAAAGCTGCTAAATCCCAGGCTGATGAAATTGCGGAAATCAAAAAAAATCTTCCTGCAATTTTGGGAAAAATTCCTTATTATACAGAACTTGTTCAGGAAATTGCTGCCGAGGATCTTGCGCCGGACCGACAGAAACTTCAGGAACTGACAATTTCGCGCCTTGCAATCGCCATTAAAACCGAAAAAAACAAAAAAGTCTCTGTTGACTACAAGCAATATCTTCTGGAATGTCTGCACATTCTTTCTGGGCTGGGAGAACTTTATTCAACGATTGCCGAAAAAATCCAGACAAATGTGAATATCATTGAAAACCAGAAAAATACTTTTTTCCGGAAAATTATAAAAGCGCTAAGAAAAATGTTTAATCTTTCAGAGCCGCCGCTTATTTACGATTTTATAATAATTGACCAAAAAAAAGATACAAAAAGCCATCGGAATGTTGATATGAATATCTTTATTTCAACTTTAACAAGAAAGTCCGCATTTTTTACGCCGCTTTCAAATGTTTACGGTGCAGAATTTTCAAAAATAAAAAATTATCCAGAGCAGAATATTTTGGATTATCTGAACAAAAGCATAACTGAAAACCAGGAGATTCTTACCCTTCTGACCGCCGCGGATGAATTTTTTAAGCAAAATGTGGAAGCTCACGACAGAAGCAAAATCAAAGGCTTGAAAATTGACCTTATTTCCGTAAAAAATATTATTGTAAAAGCAATTCAAAAACGTTCTGAATATGTTGGCTATATTGAAGAACAAGAACAGATGAAAAAACTTGGAATAAAAGATGAAATTTAATTTTTTCAACACTAAAAAAATAATTTTTGCGGCATTTTTGCTTGGAAGCGTATTTTTATTTGCACAGGAAGATTTTTCACAAGATGAAATTTCTGAAAATTCTTCTTCTGAAAAAAATTTTGTAATAATAGAAGCAAAACACGACTATAATCTGAATCCACGCACGGCAAATTATTCCGCAGAAGCGCAAATTTTAACAGGACTTTACGAAGGGCTTTTTTCTTATGACCCGATAACGCTTGAACCAGTTTATGCAATGGCAAAAAATTACAGAATTTCCCGCGACAAAAAACGATGGACATTCGAACTAAAAGAAGGAATAAAATTCAGCAACGGCGAACCAATAACCGCAGAAACAGTCCGTTCCAGTTTTCTAAAACTTTTATCAACGCAGAACGCGCCTTTTTCTTCACTTCTGGATATTGTGCAGGGCGCAGAAGAATTCCGCACAAACAATGTCAGCGAAGAAAATGTCGGAATTTACGCGCTTGATGAAAATACAATTTCAATTCATCTAAAAACTCCGGCTTCTCACCTTCCCAAAATTTTGTGCATGCCAAGTTTTGCCGTAACCACAGATGACCTTTCCATTTACAGCGGACCATTCTGCATTGAAGAACAAGATGAAAACAAAATCATCCTAAGAAAAAACGAAAATTACTACGATTCAGAAAATACAAAAACAGACAAAATCACAATTCTTTTTTCAAATGATGAAAAGGAAAATGTTTTTGCATACAATATCGGTTCTGTAGACTGGATTGCAAGCTCTTTTGACGAAAAAACGCTTCTTTCAAAAGATTCAATTCATCTGAGCGCGGAATTTGCAACTCAATATTTTTTCTTTAAATTTACAGAAAATTCAATTTTCAACAATCTGAATCTGCGGCGCGCTTTGCTGGAGGCAACTCCGTGGGACGAATTGCGTGCAAATACTTATGTGCAGGCTCAAAGTTTGGTTTATGCGCTGAATGGCTACCCGAAAGTGGAAGGATATTCTTTTACAGACAATCTTGAGGCAAAAATTCTTATAAAAGAAGCCCGGAATGAACTTAAAATTCCAGACGAGCAGAAAATAAAAATCCGTTTTGCAATAACAGACACTGACTACATGAAGAAAAAGGCTGAAATTCTAAAAAATGCCTGGAATGCGCTAGGAATCGATCTTGAAACAGTTCTTTTTCCAGAATATGAATACTTGAATAGGATTGAAGAAACTGACGCAGATCTTTTTAGCTACAACTGGATTGGTGATTTTGCAGATCCGCTGGCATTTCTTGAACTTTTCCGTGGAAATTCCACAATGAATGTAACCGGCTGGAACAATAAGGAATTCAACGAACTTTTAGATCAAGCCGCTCTTTACACCGATGAAAACCACAACATAATTCTTGCAAAGGCTGAGCAAATTTTGCTTGATGAAGCTGTAATTCTTCCGATTCAGCACCCGGTTAGCGCAAATATTATCAATCTTGATGAAGTTGGAGGCTGGGCAATAAACGCGTTTGATATTCATCCGCTGAAATATCTTTTTAAACGGGAAAGCTCAACCTCGGACATTCCGAATATTGTGCTTCTTACAAAATAATTTTGCCGTTTGAAATATCCTTTATTTTCCGGGAAAGCAAGTCAAATTCATCTGATTTTATTTTTCCGGAAACTTTTACTTCTGTTCCAAATTCTTCCGACAAATCCGAAACACTGAAATTTGCCAGAATCCGCTTTATCATTTGATATGAAGTATAATCCGCCGCAAACAAAAATTCTTTTTTTTCAACATATTCCTCAAACGCAGATAAATTTTCCGCCGTCAAAAGAACCTGCTTTGCGCCATCTCCATAAGCTTTCACAAGCCCGCCAGTTCCAAGCAAAGTTCCACCAAACCATCTGGTAATTGTAAGAACCACATTTGTGCAGCCGTAACCTTTCAGCACATCAAGAGCAGGTCGCCCGGCTGTTCCAGAAGGCTCGCCGTCATCACTCATCCCCAAAATTTCACCGGAAAGCCCAAGAACAAAAGCATGAACCACATGTGTTGAGTCTGAATATTTTATTTTTTGCGATTTTACAATATTTCTTGCATCTGCCTGACTTTCACATGAAAAAAGTTCAGAAAGAAATTTTGAGCCTTTTACAACAAATTCCGCCTCAACGTGCCTTGTAAGAATTTTCACTTATTTTTCCAGTTCAACAGATTGAACTTCTTTTGCGGCAACACGAACGCCTTGAGCTTTTACGCCTTTTTCCGCAAAATCCGAAGCCTTGAATTTTTCCTTAAGAACTTTCATTTTTGGCTTTTTAACATAATTCAACGTAAATTTAAAGTCCTTTTTAGTTTCAACAAAAAGAACATCCATTCCATCAGGCGCAAAAAAATAATCACGGTTCATTATGTAACCGCCAACTTTGCATCTTTTTACATAGACAAACTGAGTTTTTGGATCTCGGTAAATTACTGTAAAAAGAATTTTCGCAAGATTTTCTTTGTCGGCAAAACCGCAGTAACGAAGTTCAGGACCAACAAAAACTTTGGAAGGTGCTTCGGTAACCGTGTAAATTCCGCTTTTTCGCACATAAATTATGCGGTCAAACGGTGTGATTTTCATAATTTCTTCGCCACCAGGGACGGCTGTTCCCAAATAACCAGAATCTGCGTTATATTTCAATGGCGTGTCGCGGCGGACAACAGACTTTACATCAACAGTCTTGATATTTGTAACGGTTGTGCGACGTTTTATATTTTTTGAATCAAGTTTTCCTTCAATTCCATCCAGATAACTGATTGCGTATTCAACAATGTGCTTTAAAAGTTTGTTGATTTCCTTGATTCTTGCATTGATTGCCTGAACTTCTTTTCGGTTTTTATTTATATCATACAAAGAAATACGGCGAATCGGGATTTTTAAAAGATGATCAACATCCTCATCTGTAACATCACGCAAAAGTTCATCTTTAAATGGAACAAAACCTTTTTTTACAGCCTTAATCACCGCATCTTCGGTTTTCATCTGCTCTATTTCTTTGTAAATTCGTTCTTCAATAAAAATTCGTTCCAGCGTTCTAAGATGAAGTTTTTCAAGAAGCTGCTGTTTTTCGTATTCAAGTTCTTCCTTTAAAACCCGCACAAGCTGTTTCGCATGAAATTTTATGACCTCTGTAACCGTCATCTGAACCGGCATATTGTCTTTTATGACAAGAAGATTGCAATAAACAGTTTTTTCACAGTCAGTGAATGCATAAAGAGAATCAATAACATCTTTTGCGTAAACTCCACGCGGAAGTTTTATTTCAATGCTTACGGTCTGCGCTGTAAAATCGTTTATTGAGGCAATTTTCACTTTTCCATTTTTAGCGGCTTTTTCAATTGATTCAATAAGCGATTCTGTTGTTGAACCGTACGGAAGTTCTGTAATTACGATTTTTTTATCATCTGAAGCATCGATTTTTGCGCGGGTTATAAGTTTTCCAAGACCATCCTTATATTCTGAGCAGTCAATAAGTCCGCCAGTCTGAAAATCTGGAAAAAGCTGAAAATCTTCGCCATTCAGACATTTTTTTTCAGCCTCAATAACTTCATGAACATTGTGGCTCATAATCTGAGTGCTCATTCCAACTGCAATTCCTTCCGCCCCGGTAATAAGAACAACAGGAAGTTTTGCCTGAAACATCACAGGCTCTTTGTTTCGTCCATCGTAACTGTCAACATATTCTGTAATAGCAGAATTTGTAACAAGAATATCTTTTGTAATTTGGCGGATTCTACATTCAATGTAACGGGGAGCTGCCGCCGGATGCCCGGTAAAAATATTTCCGTAATTTCCCTGCTTATCAATAAAAAGTTCTTTATTTGCAAGATTTACCAAAGCTGTGTAAATTGAAGCATCTCCGTGCGGATGAAATTTCATGCAATCACCGACAACTCCAGCAACTTTGTGAAAGCGTCCGTCATCTGTAACCAAAAGAGTATGCAAAATTCGGCGCTGAACAGGCTTTAAGCCATCAACAAGTTCAGGAATCGCCCTGTCGCGAATAACATAACTTGCATATTGAATAAAATTCTGATCAAAAAGATTCTTTACGTATGCCATTTTCCCACCCGGCTAAAAAATTAATCTCCATTTTCCATTATTGAATTAACGTAAATGTCTGGAGTTATTACTTCACCACCATATTTTATGCGAAGTTTGTTCAAATAAACGTCAAAATGAATGTGTTCCGCCATAAGATTCACCAGCAACCGGTTATCCGTGCGGACTCCAAGAAAATCTTTGTCCTCGGAAGTAAGCAATGAACGCAAATTCATATCATTTTTTACAATTTCCTTGTACGGAATAAATTCGTTTCTGTCATTGCTGCAAAGAATACATGAATTATTGTCAACAACCATGATAAACCGTTTTTCGGAAGATTTTGAAAAACTCACATCGTTACAATAAAATTCAGTATCCAAATCATAAAGCTCAAGATTTAACCAGCTGAAAACAATAATTCTGACACCGCGTTTTTTTGCCTCTTTCAATTTTTCAACAATCGGCTTTAAATCCATTGAAGAATTTATAAGAATTTCTTTTGAAGCAGCATCAATCATCGCCTTCATTTCGTCAACAAGATTCTGCATTCCCTGAATATTGCAAAAGAAATTCGAGGCCCGCCTTTTCCGCGAAAGCTGCTCCAGCATATTTTTTGCCGTTTCAGCATTTTTTTTATATTTTGAAGTAATTTTGTCAATCAGCTGAACAGGTTCAATCACCGCATATTCGCTAGTCTGCCCCGGAATTGAAACAATCGCGCCTTTATCAAGAAGATTTTCCAGCGCAGCGTAAACCGACGAACGTGAAGTTCCCAGAGCTTTTGCAATCTGATAACCGTTCATCTTTTCTTCCGAAACCATCGTGCAATAAACTTTAGCCTCAGTCTGAGAAAATCCCAGCTGAACAAGACATTCTACTGTAGCGACATCCATAAATTAAATCAAACCTTTCATTTTTTTTGCCTTTACGAAATTATAGAAGTTTTTTTCTTATTCCTCAAGGTTATCTTGAATAATAAGTTTCAGCGGTTTCCAGTCAGAATTCTTTGAATTTTTCATTTCCTGCAGAATATCTTCCTTTGCAAGCGAAATTTTTACAAATCCACAGAAAGCGACAGTCCGATCCGAAATATCGTAAAGATTTGCGCCATCGCAAGCCACAAGAACATCTTTGTTCGCAATAAAATCAATAAATTGATTTCGGAATTTCTCGTTTTCAAGCCTTGTATTGTAAAAATAATAAACACTTGTGAATTTATGGATTTTTGCAAGCCTTGTGCAGCATTTTTGAAGTTTTACAGAAAATTTTTCGCCAAGCGGAGTTGAAACAAGATTTTCCGCAAAAACAAAAAGAATTCGCGGCTCGCCTTCAATTCCTGTGTTCTGCTGAAGAACTTTCTGCGTTTCAAAAACAAGATTCTGCATAAAATTCTTTTCATCAAGTTCTGGATTTGACTCAGTTTTTTCAGAAGCAAGAGGAATCTCCTCTTCAGTTTCCATTTTTTCCGCATAAACCGGAATTTCCTCGTCAGAATCCTGTTCCTCGGTTTGCTCAAGAATTTTATTCGCCGCAAGCTCATCTTCGGATGCGACAGGAATATCATTGATAGAAAAATCCCCCACATTCTGGCTAAGAATATCCTTGAGCTTGTCTTCCATATTTTCTTCAGGAACTTTTTTCTCTTCAACAGGAACTTCAAACTGAACAACAGAATCGTTCTTGAATCTTTCTTCTTCCGGTTCGGTTGATTTTAAGATATTTGAATCAATTTCTTCTTCCGAAGCCTGCGGAATATCCATTATTGAAAAATCGCCATCGTCATACATCTTGTTTTGCCCAAGAATTTCTGCAAGGCGGGCATCCATTTCTGAATCATTTTTTGAATCTTCTGGTTCAGTATTAAAAATATTTGTATCATCCATAGTTTCGTCTTCGTTTTCGTCAAAAGTGATAATTGAATTTTCTGTGTCAGGTTCCTTAAAACCTGGCAGACTTTCTTCAGATTTATTTTCAAGCGTTAAAAGAGGGATTTTTTCGCCGTCAACAATTTTGTAAAGCACGCAGTTTTCCTCGTCAGTCTTGAACAATGAATTTTCATCGCTTATGCGGATATGCTTTAATTTTGGACAGTTTGAAATCCAGTCTTTTTCAACCGTTTCAAGTTTTGCAGGAAGCACGATTGTCTCAAGATTTTCGCAGTTGGCAATCGCATTTGCGCAGATTTTTGTTACGCTGTCTGGAATTATCAAAGATTTTATGGCAGAACAGGAGTCAAAAACATTTTCCGGTAGAGTTTTTATTCCTGAACGGAACGGAATTTCTTCCAAAGAAGCACATTCCGCAAAAAGTCCTTCTGAAAAATCTTGAATTTCAAGAGGCATTTCCACCTTTTTTAAAGATTTGCATCCGCAAAACAAAAAAGGCGGAAGAATTTTTAAATTCGCCGGAAGTCTTACTGACTCAAGTTCTGTGCAGTTGCAAAAAAGATTCGCACCAAGGTAATCCACAGAATCCGGAAGAGAAATTTCCTTAAGGCCACAGCACGAAAAAGCCTCTTCTTCAATTGAAGTTACTCCATTGGGAACTGTCCCTGTAAATTCTTTTGAATCTGAATCTATTCCGACAACGACTTTAAAGTCATCTGTATAAATCAAGCCATTTTTTTTGAACGTCAATTTTTCCATAATGATAATTCTATTCCAGGAATCGTGTATTTGCAACTTTGCTTTTTATTTTAATGTAAGTCCGATTTTAAAAGCATCCGCAACCGCATCACCAAGCCGGATATATTTATTATGCACAGTGTCGTATGTAATCGGATCAAGTTTCTTTACGTCAATTTTTCCATCTGTAAGAATTGAATCGTCAGCCGCCACATTCACAATCTCACCAAGAAGACGACATTCTTCAACATCAAATCTGATGGTTTTACATTCAAGAACCATAGGAAGTTCCTCAACAACAGGAGCGTTGACCTTCTGGCTTTTTGTAAAATGAAAACCAGATTTTTTAATTTTTTCTGGTTCATTGTTTGCAGAAACAAGCCCGACATAATCGCAGGCGGCCGCGGTTTTTGCAGTTGCCATGCTTACGGTAAAGTCACTTCCAGCCTGAATATTTTTTACAGTTTTGTGTTCAGGGCTAAGACAGATATTTATTTTTGTGTCATCAGCAATTCCGCCCCAGGCAGCATTCATTAAATCAGGATTTCCATTTTCGTCATAAGTTGCAATCATAAAAACCGGCATAGGATAAAGCATCGGTTTTGCTCCAAAATCTTTTCGCATATACAGCCCCTTGAATTTAATTTTAGAAAATTTGAGTTTTTAAATCGCAAAAGAAAATGTCCGCGCTCTCAGTCAAAAGTCAAGATTTGGCTATGGTGAAGTGTTTTTTAGGAAGAATTATCTGCGCTTTTCTTTCAGAAAATGCTCGACAATTCTTTTATGCCATACGGCAAAAGCCACTTCAAGGACGCCAAACTTGCCTTTTTCCTTCCGCTTAGCCATTTTATTGCATCAGCAAAAAACTCAAATTTTCTACTATTATATCACAAATGTGCTATAATTTGCTCATGAAAAAAATTGCAATTATCACAGGCGCGTCCAGCGGAATGGGAAAAGATTTTGCGCTTCAGATTTCAAAAGATTATCAATATCTGTGCATTGACGAAATTTGGCTTGTTGCCCGAAGAATAGAAAAACTGAAAGAACTTTCAGAGGAAATCAAAAAAATTGCCGGTGCGCCGAATCCAAAGACTGTTGAACTGGATATTTCAGGAACAGACGGAGCAAAACGCTTTAATTTGCTTCTTGAACAGGAAAAACTTTTTGGCAGTTTTGAAATTACAGTTCTTGTGAACAACGCTGGTTTTGGAACTTACGGTCCTTTTGAAGAAACTCCTGTTGAAAAAGAAATGCTTATGATTGAGACAAATTGCACGGCGCTTACAGGAATAACAGGATTTTCTCTTCCATATATGAATGAAAATTCCTACATCATCAATACGGCCAGCATGGCGGCTTTTGCTCCTTTGGGAAATTTTGCAGTTTATGGCGCAACAAAATCTTTTGTGCTCAGTTTTAGCCTTGCGCTTGCGGCAGAATTAAAGCCACGTGGAATTCAAGTTTGCGCGCTTTGCCCTGGTTCAGTAAGCACAGAATTTGCGAATGTTGCTTCCAATGGCGCAAGAAAAGAAGTTTTGCACGGAATTTCTTCTGAAAAAACTGTCCGGCACTGCCTAAAAAAAGCTTTTTCCGGAAAACGGACGGCAATCATGCGGTTCAAATGGAAAGTCCAGGCGCTCGGAAGCAAATTCGTGGATGCATATACAGTCGCGGATTTTACATTCAGACATTCAAAGCGACCATACAAAAAGACTGAATAATGGATTGACAAAAAAAAATACCTGCACTTCCAGCGGAAAATCAAAATTGGCTATGGTTGCAATTTTTTTTAGGAAGAAAACTTCAATTCGCAACGCTCATTTTCAGTTTTCTTTTATGCCTGTCGGCAAAAAAATGGCAAATTACGCCACTTTTGCTTTTTCGCTTCCGTTCCGGTATTTTTTTAGTGATTCAGATTTTTCAATGTGTTCATTTGGTCGTGTAAAAATTGAGGGCGCGCTGGATTTTCGCATTTTCAGGTGGAACTTAGCCCCGATTGCCACGGAAAGACCGGAATGGAGCGGCGCGGAATGAGGACTTGCAGTAAAAGCGGGTCGCGCACGGAAGCAGCGTGCTTCTGATTGATGACAAAAAACAAAAATACCGTTAAACTTTGGTTGTAGGACGTGCAGGTTGCGTACAAGATGCTTGAGGTAGCCTCGAAAAAATCCTTAACAATTATTTTGCGAGGTTTATATGAAAAATTATTTTAGCGGCAATGCACTTTTTACGGATTTTTACGAACTGACAATGGCTCAGGGTTACTGGAAAGAAGGAATGAATCAGGAAGTTGTGTTTGATATGTTCTTCCGGAGGAATCCTTTTAACGGCGGATTTTCAGTTCTTGCCGGAAACGAGCCGCTTTTGGACGCAATTACAGAATTCAGTTTTAACGATGATGACATTGAATATCTTAGAAGCCAGAAAATTTTTGACGAGGGATTTCTTGAATATCTGAAAACCTGGAGATTTACGGGCGACCTTTACACAATGGATGAAGGAACTGTGATTTTTCCGCAGGAGCCGCTTGTAAGAATTCATGCGAATCTTATTGAAGCCCAGATTCTTGAGGGACTGATTTTAAATCTTGTAAATTTCCAGAGTCTGATTGCAACAAAAACCGCGCGCGTTTATCTTGCCTCAAAAGGTGCACCGATTATGGAATTTGGTCTTAGACGCGCGCAAGGGCCTGACGGAGCGATGGGAGCAACTAGGGCTGCGTTCATTGGTGGCGCGGCTGGAACAAGCAACACTTTGGCGGCGAAACTTTATGGAATTCCAGCGATGGGAACAATGGCACATTCGTGGATTATGAGCCATTCTTCTGAGCTTGAGGCTTTCCGTGAATATGCAAAAATTTACCCGACAAACGCGGTTTTTCTTATCGACACTTATGATACTTTGAAATCAGGAATAAAAAATGCAATCATTGCGGGCGGCGAGCTTGTTGAAAAAGGATACAATTTTGGCGTGCGGCTTGATTCAGGCGATATTTCTTATCTTACAAGGGAAGTCAGAAAAGAACTTGACCGCGCGGGTTTTCCACAGGCAAAAATTTCTGTTTCAAATGAACTTACGGAAGAAATTATCTCAACTTTGGTTGCAAATGGCGCTCCGATAAACAGCTGGGGCGTTGGAACTCACATGGTTACTGGCGGAAATGAATCTTCTTTCACTGGCGTTTACAAACTTGCCGCAAGACACGACAAAGCCACTGACACAATGATTCCTGCAATGAAATTCAGCGATAATCCGGCAAAAACAACAAATCCTGGAATTAAAAATGTTTACCGCCTTTACGATGAGAATGGAATGGCACTCGCGGACATTCTTGCGCTTGAACCGGAAAAAATTGAAGCCGAAAAAGAATATCGTTTTTATCATCCGATGGTTGACTACAGACAATTTTCTTGCAAGGCGGCAAAAGTTGAACCTCTTCTTAAGCTCAAGCTTAAAGACGGAAAACGAACTCAGCCACGGCTTTCTGATGGTGAACAGCTAAGGCTCGCTCGCGAAAATATGCAGAAACAACTGGCAAGCCTTGACGAAAGCTACAAGAGAATTTTAAATCCGCACATTTATAAAGTTTCTTTAACTGAAGAATTAAAGAACTTAAAGGCGGATTTTATCAAGAAGAATATAAAATAACTATTTGCAAAGATAAGAGCCGCTTACTGCAGCAACATTCACAAGCGTTTTATAGTTTTCGCAGTTTTGGCTGTTTATGCCTCCTGAAACTATAAAACGCACTTCTGGATATGGTCCTGACAAAGCGGCTAAGTATTTTGTGCCACCGAGAATTTCAACCGGGAAAATTTTTAGCACAGAAAGTCCGAATTCAATGGCTCTTTCAATTTCGCCTGGAGTTGCAATTCCTGGATAAACCGGAATGTTATGCCTTACACAATATTTTACAGTTTTATAATTAAATCCGGCACTCAACAAAAACTGTGCGCCTGATTTTACCGCCCGCCTTGCCAATTTTGGACAAGTAATTGTCGCGCCGCCAACTAAAATTTCTGGAACTTGCTCCCTTACCGCGCGTATACATTCATCTGAACCTTCAAGATTTTCCAGGTCGCGGTAAGCGATTTCCATCGCCTTTACGCCTTTTTCAAGAAGTTTTTTTGCAATCATAACCGCTTCTGCTGGTAAAGAAGTTTGAACAACCGCAATCTCACCAGCCTCAGCAATAAGTTCGTCCATCAAAAACTGTTTTTTCATCGTTGAATTCTTCCTGTTCCGTTGCCGTTCATTAAATTTTCTATTTCTTCCTTTGTGGCAAGATTAAAATCACCGCAGATTGAATGTTTTAGACAACTTGCCGCTGTCGCAAAATCCAAAGCTTTCGCCTCGCCAAAAGAATCGCATGAAAATTCCGAAAGACCATAGATAAGTCCGGCAGAGAAACTATCTCCAGCCCCAACCCGCTCCACAATATTTTCAATGTCATATTGCGCGCTTTCATAAAAACCAGATTTTCCGCTCAAAACCGCAGACCAACCATTTCTGTCCGCGCTGTAACTGTGACGCAATGTAACTGCGACAATTTTTATATTCGGGAATTCGTTTTTCACATCTTCGCAAAGATGACGATAAGATTCTGCCGGAGTTGTAAAATTTTTCAAAGGAAGACCAAGGCAATTCTGAATATCTTCTTCGTTCGCAATCAGAACATCAGCTTTCTGTGCAAGAATACGCATGACTTCACTGGCTTTTTTTCCATATTGCCAGAGTTTTTTCCGGTAATTCAAATCAACAGAAACCGTGCAACCCATTTTTTTTGCAACTGAAACAGCGTCCAGCACAGAATTCATTGCAGCTTCAGAAACTGCCGGAGAAACTCCAGAAACGTGAAACCATTGCGCATCTGAAAAATATTCTTTCCAGTCGTATTCATCCGGAGCGGAAACAGAAAAGCAGCTTCCGGCACGGTCATAAATTACCTGGCTTGGCCGCTGGCACGCACCATCTTCCAAAAAATAAATTCCAAGCCGACCGTCTTTTTCAGGACCAGCAACTTGAACGCCATAATAATTCAACGCCCTTTTTGCCCCTTCCCCAATCGCATTTTTTGGCAACGCAGTAATAAATTTTGTAGATTTTCCCAAAATAGAAAGGCTGACCGCAACATTCGCTTCGCTTCCACCAAAAACAGCTTCAAAATTCGGATTCTGAAAAAATCTTTCTTTTCCAAAAGGTTTTAGCCTAAGCATAATCTCACCAAAAAGCACGATTTTTTTATTCATTTCGCCCATATCTTCAATTTTAACCTAACAAGATTTTTCAATTCTTTCGCAAAAACTAAAATCACAGACCAAGTTTTGCGTTTATTTTTTCCCGGTGCTCTGGATATTCAAAATAATAATATCCATTTTCATTCAAAAACCGATAAAATTTAACAGTTCGCGAACCAGGCAAAAGATTTTCTGCCTCTGAAAGAAGTTCCGCCGATTTCTGTTTTTTTCCATCCTCAAAATAACTTTGGGAAAGAAATAATTTTGCATAATAAAGTTCCGCATCTGATTTTGCAGCTTTTTCCGCCGCCAAAAATGCCTTCATCGCCTTGCCTTTTCCACCGCCACTTATAACCGGCGCATGAAAATACCACTGCGCAATATTTATAAGACAAAACACAAAATCCGGATCATTTTCCAGCGCCTTGTCGTAATATTTTTTTATCGTAAGACCTTCATTCATCGCTGTTGAAAGCGGCAAATACTGAAGACTGCTGCTCAAAATATCTCCGGCAGTAACATAAAGCCATTTGTTGTGCTTTTCATTTTTGTGAGCTTTAAAATACGCGCGGATTTTTCGATATTGAGCTGTAAGAAAAGTTTCAAGCTCCTTGTTTTTTGGATTTAATTCGTAGAGCGCGTTATATTTTTCCCAAGTCAAAATATTATTTGCGGAAAGAAGAATTTCCTCGCTTAAATTTTCAGAAATTTCAGGACTATTAACATAAGAACTGAATTCATCGCAGGCAGCCGCAACTTTTTCAAAATCATCGAGCAAAGCAAGCCGCCATCTAAAATCCGTGATTTCAGTCATAATTTTTGACTCAAAATCCGTCAATTCAACATTTGCAAAACAAAATAAGCTGGCAAAAAAAAGCCACAAACCCAAAACAATTTTTTTCATCAAATAATTATAACGCAGTTTAAAATGGTTGACTATACATTTTTTCTTTCATTGTAACAACAAAAAGAATTTACTATAATAGAACAAATTTAATTTGTAGATTTAATGCGGTTTTGAGCCGCCATTGAGAGGTCATAAAATGTCAAAATATCCTTTTAGCGAAATTGAACCAAAATGGCAAAAATTTTGGGACGAAAACAAGACTTTCAAAGTAACAGAAGACGAAAAATATCCTAAAAACAAAAGAATGTATGTTCTTGATATGTTCCCGTATCCTTCAGCAGCCGGACTTCACGTTGGTCACCCGGAAGGTTATACTGCAACGGACATTTACTGTCGCTATCTTCGCATGAACGGCTACAACGTTCTTCATCCAATGGGATTTGATGCATTTGGTCTTCCTGCAGAAAATTATGCCATAAAAACTGGAACTCATCCAAAAATCACAACAAACGAAAACATCAGTCACTTTACTCAGCAAATAAAATCGCTTGGATTCAGCTACGATTGGGACAGATGTATTTCCACCTGCGAGCCAGAATACTACAAATGGACTCAGTGGATTTTCCTTCAACTTTATAAAAAAGGATTGGCTTACGAGGCTCAAACTCCAATCAACTGGTGTCCTTCTTGCCAGACAGGTCTTGCCAACGAGGAAGTTAAAGAAGGTCGCTGCGAACGCTGTCATTCCCAGGTTACACACAAGACAATCCGCCAGTGGATTTTAAAAATCACCGATTATGCAGACAGACTTGATAAAGATTTGGATTCACTCGACTGGCCAGAAAGCGTAAAACTTATGCAGCACAACTGGATTGGAAAATCAACCGGCGCAGAAGTAACTTTTACAGTTGCAGATAAAGACGGAAAACCAACAGACAAAAATCTTACAGTCTACACAACAAGATGCGACACATTGTTTGGTGCCACATACATGGTTGTTTCCCCAGAGCACAAAATCGTTCCAGAAATCACAACTGCAGAGCAAAAAGCAAGTGTTGAAGCATATATCGAGGCAGCCGCAAAAAAATCAGACCTTGAGCGAACAGACTTGAACAAAGACAAGACCGGCGTTTTCAGCGGAAGTTACGCAATCAATCCTGTAAACGGAAAACTTATTCCAATCTGGATTGCAGATTACGTTCTGATTTCTTATGGAACTGGCGCAATCATGGCTGTTCCTGCGCACGACACACGAGACTGGGAATTTGCAAAAAAATTCAACCTTCCAATCATTGAAGTTTTAAAGTCAGAAGTTGATGTTCAAAAACAGGCTTGGACAGAAGACGGAATCCACGTTAATTCCGAATTCCTGAACGGCTTGAACAAAAAAGACGCAATCGCAAAGATGCTTGAATTCCTTGAAGAAAAGAAAATCGGCAAAAAAGCAATAAACTACAAGCTCCGCGACTGGGTTTTCAGCCGACAGCGTTACTGGGGCGAACCAATTCCTTTGATTCACTGTCCTACTTGCGGAACTGTTCCTGTTCCAGAAGAAGAATTGCCACTCCGCCTTCCAGAAGTAAAATCTTACCAGCCAACAGGCACAGGCGAAAGTCCGCTTGCCGCAATTGATTCCTGGGTAAACTGCAAATGTCCAAAATGCGGCGGAAACGCAAAGCGCGAAACAAACACAATGCCTCAGTGGGGCGGTTCATGCTGGTATTACCTACGCTACCTTGACCCGCATAACGAAAAGCAGTTCTGCTCTCCAGAAGCTGAAAAATATTGGATGCCGGTAGATTTGTACATAGGAGGAGCTGAGCACGCAGTTCTTCACCTTTTGTACGCAAGATTCTGGCACAAAGTTCTTTATGATTTGGGAGTTGTTTCAACAAAAGAGCCATTCCAGCGGCTTGTAAACCAGGGAATGATCACATCTTTTGCTTATCAAAGAAAAGACAAGACTCTTGTTCCTGTTGACGAAGTTGAAAAACGCGATGATGGAAATTTCTATGAAAAGAAAACCGGTGAAAAACTTGAGCAAGTAGTTGCAAAAATGTCAAAGTCGCTCAAAAACGTTGTAAATCCTGATGATGAAGTACGAGATTACGGCGCAGATTCAGTTCGAATGTATGAAATGTTCATGGGACCGCTTACAATGTCAAAGCCATGGTCAACACAGGGAATCGTAGGAATCCACCGCTTCCTTGAAAAAGTTTGGGCAATAAGCGAAAAACCTCTTTCCGACATTGATATTACAGGAAAACTGACGGATGAAAAACTTATTTCCGCACGAAAAACTTTTGCACAGACTGTAAAAAAAGTTACTGCAGACACAGCTTCTTTGAATTTCAACACGGCAATCAGCCAGATGATGATTTTCATCAATGAAATTTCAAAGCTGGATTCAGTTCCAAAGGCAATGTGGCAGGACTTTGTAAAAATCTTGAGCCCTTATGCACCGCATCTTGGCGAAGAACTTTGGCAGAAACTCGGAAACAAAGAATCAATCGCCTATGCACAGTGGCCAGTTATAAACGAAGATTTTGCAAAAGATGAAGAAAAAACAATTGTTGTTATGATAAACGGAAAACTCCGTGGAAAATTCAAGGCAGAACCAGGTGCAACAGACGAAACTTTGCGTTCAGAGGCAGAAACCAATGAAGATGCCAAGAAATTCCTTGAAGGAAAAACAATTGTAAAATGCGTTATCGTAAAAGATAAACTTGTCAATTTTGTTGTAAAATAATTATCGTCAAACATAATGTTTTTATCGTAAAACGATAATATTTTATTGACAAACAATAAAAACTCCTGTACAAATAAAAGTATAGGAGTTTTTTTATGAACAACAAAAATATCAACAAAATCACAAAGGTCGTTTCAAAGTTTTTTGAAATCTTATTTTTCCTGAGTTTTCTGGTAATGATTGCCGCAGCCGTTCTTTCTTTTACAATGCCCCAAAAATTTGGAGAATTTCTTCTTGAATCAGTTGGAAATGGAACAATTGCAACAAACGGCTTTGAAATTGCAATCGCCGACAAAAATGGAAATCTTATCTCGGCAGCGGTAAAGATTTTCGTTTTTGCAGGAATTTTCACAATGCCCTGCATGGCAATGATTTTCAGAAATATTTATCTAATCATAAAAACCTGCGAAGGCAAAACATGGTTCAGCAAAGGAAAAACACCTTTTCAAAAAGATGTTGTGCGAATGGTCCGAGAAATTGGAATCTTCAGCATTATGATTCCTGTTATTGGTTTTATAATGAGCCTGATTGCCCGGATTTTTATTGGTGTGGATTCCTGCGAAACCAGCGTTCAGATTGTTGGAGTTGCAATGGGAATCGCAATGATTTGTTTTTCTGAGATTTTCGCCTATGGAATCAAACTGGAAGAAGAAGTTGAAGGTCTTGTTTAAGGAATAAAAATGGGAAAAATCGTTTTACATCTTGACCGGGTAATGCTTGAACAGAAGATTTCGCTCAATGAGCTTGCGGAAAAAATCGGAATTACAAACGTAAATCTTTCTAAATTAAAAAACAATAAAGTTACGGCAATCCGGTTTTCCACATTGGAAGCTATCTGCAGAATCCTGCAATGCCAGCCAGGCGACATTCTAAAATACGAAGAATAAAAAATTCCCCGGAAATACACCGGGGAATAATATTTTTTGTAAAAATCAGACGAAAACTGAATTATTTTAGATTCTATGCAACTTCGGTAACAGAAGAAATTATATTAAATTCTTCCTTAAAACCAGTTGCAAGAAGATGGCGGTCAACTTCATTAGAAATCGAAAGCAAATACAATTTCTTGCCAGTTTCCTCCGAATCATTATGAGCCGCCATTATAACTCCAATTGCGGCCGCATCCAGTTCCGTAACATTTGCCATATCAAGAACAACATTCGTCTTTTGAATTGAACTGTAGATTTTGCTGGCAACATTAACAAGCGTATATGCATTAAAACCGCCGCTCAATTCGTAAAGTTTATAGTCTGTACCATCTTTTTCTGTAACTGTAAGTAATTCCATAAATTCTCCTTAGTCAAGTTCCTCTACTTCAGAAGCAGCCGAATCAAGATTTTCCATAGTTTTTGCAAAATCTTTTTTTATTGCCTCTGCCTCAGCTTTTTCAGATGCGTTAGACTGAAGATATTTCATTACCAAGACACTTACGTCATCTTCCATTTCGTGAGACATAAATTTCATCAATTCATCATATTCAAACTGAGCCATGCGGCTTGCAGGATACATTGCGTTTGCAACCATATATCTTTGAATACGATCTTTTCCGAATTTTTCACCACGAAGAGAATGTGACTCAATCAATCCGTCCGTGCAGACAAGAACAATATCATTCTTGTTCAGCTTGATTTGCTTTACAGAAACATAAGGAGACAAATCCTTTACGAAACCAAGAATATGTCCTTCGCCCTGAATTTCAATTACGTTGTTATAAGATTCTGTGTACAAAAGCATCGCAGGAATTCCGCAGTTGATATAATAAAGAGTGTCGTTGTCAAAATTCATGATTGCAAACATTCCGGCAAAAATTGTTCCTTTCGGAAGATTGTCGCGGATGAATCGGTTAACTTTTACAACAAGCTGCTTGAAATCATGCGTTTCTGCAAGATATGCGCGGATAATCGCCTTTAGGATGACCATATTCATTGAGGCGGCAATACCTTTTCCGCTCAAGTCGCCGACAACAAACATATGGCGCGATTCCGTAAGACGAATCATGTCAACAAATTCACCACCAATATTGTGCGCCGGAACCATTATACAGCCAGCATCCATTTTAGGATTTGTAACATTGTCAATGTTATCCTGAATAGAAGTAATAATCTGGCTTGACATACGAAGCTCGCGGTTTACAGTACCGATAATCTCCTTGTTGGAAATGTTTCGCATAAAATAACCGAATACAAAAAAGTATGAATAAAGTTTTGTAAATACAGTGTAGTCATAATCTTTATAATGATCTTTGCTGGTCTTTATTCCAAGAAGAATCAAACCATGAACATCGCGGCCTTCATTCAATATAAAAAGTGCGTCCGATTCTGTTTCCGCAAAGAATTTCATAAGTTCAGTTCTGATGTTAGAAAAATCATGCGAAGAATCAACCTGCGAGGCAACAACAACATTTCGCTTTAAATTCAAAAGCTCCTCAAAAAGTTTTCCTTTGTTTTCAAGTTTGTGCGCTTTTCCTGTGGAAGAATACGCGACTTCAAAAGAATCGTTTCCTCCATTTATATAAACTGTCATTGAAGATGATTCCGCGTTATTCTTGAAAATCTGGAACATATTGTCTGCAATTGCATCCATTTCGCCGTTATAGTCAATTGAAGCCAAATCCTTTTCAAAAGCAACAGCGTAATCAGCAGAATGTCCGAATTTCGACTTTGAAATAAGTTTATTGATTGCCTGAACAAGATAAAGAACACAACCGGCTGTAATAAATCCGCAAATAACAAACAGAACCGGGTAGCGTGCGCGGAGCGGATAAAGAACCATAAAAATCAGTCCCATTATTCCGGCTGGAAGAATGTACATAAAGACAGATTTTACAATAAATGAAAGAGTTCCTCGTCCAGAAGGCGCGGCAGAAAGTTTTGTACCAAGCGGAAGAATAACAAGAACTGGAATAAAAATTATATTATGAAGCAAAGAATAAACCGGGCATCGTTGAACAACAGCATCCAGGAAGTATGCGGCCGCCCACATCGAAGCAATTCCGAGCGCATAAATATAACTTTTGAATTTATCAAGTTTTGTTCCAATAGATTCCGTCTTGCAAAGCATAACAACAGACATGAACGCAGGAATCAAATAGCGGAAAACAAGATTATAAACCGTTACCCATGTCCATGGGAAAAATTTCCGTGCATCACCAGAAAACAAATAATCTGAGCGGACAGAAATTCCAAATTCTGTGCTCAAGGAAATCTGCTTAAATTTAAAGAAAACAATCCACAACGCAAAAGCATAAAGAATCATTTTTCCAATCGATGTCAAAGTGTTTGTGTATTTCCATGCATAATAGGTAAGACAATTTGAAATATTCACAAGAAGACACGCTTCAATCAAAAAACAAATCTTCATCAGAATTGTAAAAAGAGAAGAAGTAATAGAGCCGCCTGTAGCAATAAAAAACGTGAATAAACCGGCATTCACCGCCATCAAAAGAATATTAGGAATAATCGGGTCTGTTCCACTATCGCTAACATTTCCGGAACGGTCTGTATAAAAAGTCTCAAAAAAGAAAAAAAGTGTAAGAACTAAATTTATTACAACGAACAAAACCATATTAACCTACCTTTGCAACCATCATAGTAACGTCATCATGCAATCTTTTATCGCCATTATAACGCATTATAAGATCAACAATATCTTCAACAAACTGCTGAGGCTGTTTTGCAGCACTTGATTTTAAAGTCTGAATATATTCTTCTGTGTCACCAAGCTCAACACCATTATCATCCATAACTTCAGAAACACCATCAGTTGCAAGAAGGATTGTATCGCCCCGGAACAAACGCATTTCATTCACTTTAACGTCATCCATATCAATAATACCAACAACGCTGGCACTCGAAGTAAGTTCCTTTATTCTGTAACCATCCGGCGCGCGCGAAAGAACAATCGGGTCAGACATAGACGCATTGACATAACGGATTTTCATTTCTTCTGTGTCAACAATTCCAAGGAACAGAACCGTATATTTATCCTGAAGATGCATTCCCTTAATCGCGCTGTCGACCGCCTGGATAAGTCCAACCAAATCTTCCTTGTTTTCTATGATTTTAACAGTGTTCATTACCAAACCCATAATAAGGGCAGCCGGAAGACCTTTACCAGAAACGTCTCCAAGCATAAGCAAAGTTTTTGAGCTGTCAATCGGAAGAATTGAATAATAGTCGCCGGAAACGTTAACCAGCGGACGGTAATAAGTCGCAATCTTAAGGTGAGGAATATTCGGAATATTGTGCGGCAAAAACGAAACCTGGGTTTCTGCAAGCTGTTCCCACTCTTTTGTAAGGGAAGAAATTTCAGAAAGATTCGAGATAATCTTTGTTCTTTCAATAAAACGGTAAAATTCTTCTGTGAGTTTTGCATAGATTTCTGTATCAAAGAGCATTGTATATCTATTGAATACAAAGAATTGCTTTCCCTGATAGCAAATGAAGAAACCACGCGCCTGATGATAAGAAGAAACTACACCGAAATTCTTTCCCAGGTAATAAAATCCGTCCTTCCAGCCAATAGGGAAATTGTTCGCAAGCGCATCACGTGTTGAATAATAAGAAGAAATTCTGTCAGGACTGTTGTAAAGCACATAATTTTTTTCACGGTCAATAAAAAGAACCGCACAGTCAGCTTGAAGCTCAAGAATTTCTGAAATCTGCTTGTAAAAATCATCAAAAGAATAGCAGAATCTTAGAGCATCTATAAATTCATTGATATATGCCGTATAACCAGACTCAAGGTTTTTTACACGAAGGTATTTGTCTGCATGGCGACGAATTGAAGAACCAGCAGTAAGAAATGAAAGAAAAATAACCGCAGGTATTCCCAAATAAATAAATCGAGAATGACCATCATTATCTTTTAAGACAATCAAAATCGAAACTATTACTGAAAGAAGCAATACTGCGGCATTAATTATAAGATATATGACCCGTCTTTTAGTCTTGTACATATTTACCTCGAGTATGTCAAATTTTCTACATTTAATTATAACACACTATCGGCAAATTAGCCTAAAAAAAGAAGTATTGTTTTATTTTTAATTATCCAGCTCGCTAAGAGAAATCATCTGTGGATTAGAAACCGGATTTTCAAGTTCCATATATTTTGTGAGCAAATCTTTTTGCGCACCGGAAATTCTCTGCGGAATGCGGACAATTATTTTTACGTACAAGTCGCCTCTTCGAGAAGTTCCTGTGTAAGGAACGCCTTCCCCACGGATTCTTAAAAGTTTTCCAGAAGCTGTTCCAGCCGGAATCTTCAAATCAATCTGCTTTCCGTCAAGCGCAGTAATAGAAATACTTGCTCCAAGCGTAGCCTGTGTAAATGAAACAGGAATCGCACAATACAAATCCTGCGCGCTTCGCTCAAAGAACGGATGGCTATCAACATGAAGAATAACAACCAAATCTCCAGAAGATCCGCCATTTGCACCGGCATCACCCATTTTTGGAATTGTAATCCGCTTTCCGTCATCAACACCAGCAGGAATTGCAAAAGAAATCTTTTTTGCCTTTTCAACAACTCCGCGGCCACTACATTCGCGGCAAGGTTTATCTATTTTCGTTCCAGAACCGTTACAGTCCGGACAAGTCTGCTGAACAGAGAAAAATCCAGCGCTGCGTCTTACCTGTCCCATACCATTGCAAGTCGGGCAAGTTTTTCTTGTTGCGCCATCAGCACATCCAGAACCGTGACAGGCTTCGCAGGTTTCATTATGTTTAAAGTGAATCTCGCTTTTTGTACCAAAAACAGCATCTTTAAAAGAAATATTAAGGTCATAGCGCAAACTTGCACCTTCAGCAGGACCACCTCTTCTTCTGGAAGAAGAACGGGCTGAACCGCCAAAAATATTGTCAAAAATGTCGCCGAAACCGCCGCCCATTCCGCCAAAAAGATCGCTGAAATCATGGAACGCATGGGAATACTGGGCACCACCTGCGCCCTGATCCATTCCGTCAACACCGGCAAAACCATACTGATCATACAAAGGACGCTTTTTTTCGTCAGAAAGAACTTCATAAGCTTCTGTTGCCTCGCGGAATTTTTCCTCTGCTTCTTTATCGCCAGGATTTCTGTCCGGATGGTATTTTATAGCAAGTTTTCTATAAGCTTTTTTAATTTCTTCTTCTGTAGCACCTTTCTGAAGGCCCAAGACTTCATAATAATCACGTTTTGCCATTTCGTATTTCCTTTTATAAAATATAACACTGTATAAATAAAAATTGCAACCGCCTGAGCAGTTGCAATTTTCGAATAAAGCCTAAAAGAACTTTATGCAGAGCGTTGTTGACAACTATTTGTCATCATGAACTTCAAAATCAACATCGTCAGCTTTTCCTTTGTTGAATTTTGAATCATTTCCTGCATTTGCGTCGGCACCTGCATTTCCAGCATCCGCACCAGGCTGAGCACCGGCTCCGGCAGTTCCCTGAGCACCCTGCTGCTTGTACATCTCTTCAGCCATCTTGTAAGAAGCCTGTTTCAATTCTTCAGACTTAGCCTTGATGTCAGCAGTATTTCCGCCTTCAATAGCCTTTTTCAAAGCAGCGCAAGCATCTTCAATCTTCTGTTTTTCAGCAGCACCAATCTTGTCGCCAACTTCTTTCAAAGTCTTTTCAGTCTGGTATACAAGTGAATCCGCCTCGTTCTTAGCGTCTACAGCTTCACGTTTTTCTTTGTCGGCAGCAGCATTTGCCTCAGCATCCTTAACCATTCTGTTGATTTCATCTTCGCTCAAACCAGAAGAAGAAGTAATCTGAATGTGCTGTTCCTTTCCAGTTCCCAAATCTTTTGCAGAAACATGAACGATACCGTTAGCATCGATATCGAATGTAACTTCAATCTGTGGAACTCCACGTGGAGCCGCAGGAATACCTACCAAGTCAAAGTTTCCAAGAGTTCGGTTCTGCGCAGCCATTTCGCGTTCACCCTGAAGTACATGGATTGAAACCGCAGTCTGACCATCAGCAGCAGTAGAGAACACCTGACTCTTCTTTGTAGGAATTGTTGTATTTCTTGGGATAAGCTTTGTCATAACGCCACCCATTGTTTCAATACCAAGTGAAAGTGGAGTTACATCAAGCAAAAGAACATCTTTTACATCACCTTTCAATACACCGCCCTGAATTGCAGCACCAATAGCAACTGCCTCATCCGGGTTTACAGCTTTTGAACCTTCTTTTCCGAAAATCTGTTTTACAACTTCCTGAACTTTTGGCATTCGTGAAGAACCACCAACAAGCAAGATTTCATCAATCTTGTCAGCAGTAATTCCAGCATCAGCCAAAGCCTTGCGGCAAGGTTCTTTTGTGCGTTCAAACAAATCTTCAGTCATCTGCTCAAACTGAGCGCGTGTCAAAGTTTTCTGCAAGTGTTTTGGACCTGTAGCATCAGCAGTAATAAATGGAAGATTTATATCTGTTGAAGTCTGGCTAGAAAGCTGAATCTTTGCATTTTCGGCAGCTTCCTTAAGTCTCTGCATAGCCATAGGATCGCCACTCAAATCGATTCCAGTGTCATTCTTGAATTCTTTAAGCAACCAGTTGATGATTGCGCGGTCCCAGTCATCACCACCAAGCTGAGTATCACCGTTTGTTGATTTTACTTCAAAAACACCATCTGCAAGCTCAAGAATTGAAATATCAAAAGTACCACCACCAAGGTCGTAAACAGCGATTGTCTTTTCCTTGTTCTGATCCTGCTTAAAACCAAAAGCCAAAGCAGCGGCAGTAGGTTCGTTGATGATTCGTTTTACATCAAGACCGGCAATTTTACCAGCATCTTTTGTAGCCTGACGCTGAGCATCGTTAAAGTAAGCTGGAACTGTAATTACAGCTTCTGTAACAGACTCACCAAGATAATCTTCCGCAGTTTTCTTCATCTTCTGAAGAACGAAAGCAGAAATTTCCTGTGGAGAATACAGTTTCTTTTCGCCATTCTGTTCAATTTCTACACGAACATCAGCACCGTTATCAATAACTTTATAAGGAAGTTTTGTAGCTTCGCCCTGAAGTTCGCCAAATTTATGACCAATAAGACGTTTTGCTGAATAAACTGTGTTCTTTGGATTTGTTACCATCTGGTTTTTAGCAGGCTGACCAACAACACGATCTCCTTTTGCAGTAAAACCTACAATAGATGGAGTTGTACGACCACCCTCAGAATTCTGGATTACAACCGGTTCACCGTTTTCCATTACGGCAACACAAGAGTTTGTTGTACCCAAGTCGATACCAATAATTTTAGACATATATTGCTCCTTTAATAATTACTAATTTTCGGGGAAAAGGCTTTCCACCGTTCGGAACATACGTTCCTCACTACTTTCCAAAAGCCTAAAGTCTTTTGGAAACACGTATTTTTCATATTAAAGGGGAAAGTCTTCCCCTACGGGCGCAAGCACAGCTTGCGCCCTACCCTTTCGCCTAGGGCTACGCCCTAAAACCCTCTATTTGTTTTTCGGAACGTTAACCATAACTTTCGCATGGCGAATGATTTTATCGTTCAATTTATATCCCTTAAGATAAACCTGCTTCAAAGTTTCATTCTTGGCAGCCTCATCTTCCACGCGGCCAATCGCCTCGTGTTCCTCAGGATTAAATTCATCACCTTCCTTTCCAAAGCTCTTAAGCCCATATTTAGACTCAAGCATGCTTACAAGATTTTTATTGACCATCTTGATTCCGTCCGCAATTGACTTAGCATCTTTTGCGTCCTTTGCCGCATCAAGCGTTCTGTCAAAATTATCAAGACTGTCAAGCAAATCCCCCAAAAGAGAAGCGTTTGCGTAAGCCACAGCCTCATCTTTCTGCTGCATCATGCGTTTGCGCCAATTGTCATTTTCAGCAGCCTTGTAAAGCGCCTGATTCTTTAAATCTTCAATCTGCTTTTCAAGAGCCGCAATTTTTTCTTCCGGAGAAAGTTCTTTTTCTTCAGTTTTGCCTTCTTCAGGCTTTGCATCAGTTTTTTCTTCTTTTTTATCAGAAGCGTCCGAAGATTCAGTTTCTTTTTCTACTTTTTCGTTCTGATCTTCAGCTTTTTTTTCTTCTTCCTGTGCCATTTCTAATCCTTTTCTACCTTGTTTATATAAAAATACTCATAAATAAAATGCTTCGTCAACAAAAAAATAAAATTAATTCAATAAAAAATCTGGTTCAGATTCAATGCAAATCATCTTTCCAGAAACCGGATGCTTAAACTCAAGCCGCGCCGAATGAAGCATAACCCTTTTTTCAGGTTTTCCGCCGTAAAGAACATCGCCAAGAATCGGCAGGCCAACAGAACTTAAATGCACCCGGATTTGATGCGTCCGACCGGTAAAAAGATTCGCCTGAACTGCAAAGCAACATTCCCCGCCGTAAGAAATTTCCTTTAAAATAGAAAAATCTGTTTTTGAATAAAGGCCGCCGAATTTTTCTGTAACAGCACCCCATTTTGCGGATTGGCTTTTCGGGCTAATACGGTTCATGAACATTTCAACAGAAAATTCTTTTTTCTTAACTGTTTTTCCGGAAACATTGCTGCAAAGCGCAACATAAATCTTTGTAAAATCATGCTCCGCAAACATTCTTTGAATTTCTTTATTAACAGAACGCTGCTTTGTAAACAGAATTATTCCGCTGGTTTCGCGGTCAAGACGATGCATAATTCCCACGTACGGCGGATTTCTTAATTCAGGATTTTTCTTCCATAAATAACGCACAACCGCATCGTGAAGATTGTCGCGCTTTTCGCCGCCAACAACAGTTTCTTCTGTTGGAAAAAGCGCAGGCTTATTCACGCAGATTAAAAAATCATCCTCAAAAAGAACATTTTTTCCAGAAAGTTCAAATTTTATGTCATCAGGCTGTTTTTCAAAAAGGAATTTTTCTTTTTCGTAATTTATTGTAATACTTGAATTTCCACGCAATTCAAATGCCGGACGCCGGATTTGTTTTCCATTTACGCAAACCGCACCGGCAACCACAAGCCTTCGGATTTTTGAATTGCTTACATTTTCTTCATTTATTGCCGCCGGAAGAGTTTTCCGCAAAAATTCGTCGAGCCGTTCTTTTTCCGAAGTTGAAAAATTCAAAATCATCGCAGAAACCTTTAAAGAACCTTAAAATCCGGTTCGCCATTTTCATTTAAAAAAATCTTTACCGTGCAATGCTCCATGCAAAGGTCATTAAAAAAAGCATTCAAATCCATTGCCTCTGGACCAAAAATTTCTTCCGGGTCATAGTCAGTTTCAAGAACACTTTCAGTTCCATCAGAAACAAGACGGCTTAACGCTCCGTTCATGCAGACAATATCATTGCAGGCTGTAAACATATTGATTTTTTTCTTTTCCTCAAACTTCTGCTGAAGAAAAATCAACTGCATCTTTTCAATTTCGTGATGATTGGCATCTTCCGGCACAAAACCTGACTTATAGTCGCAGTTATTGCAACGCTGCCATTCGGCAAAATCGCTGAAAAATGCAGAAGGAGAAATCCGCAGTGCGCACAAAATACTTTTGAACCACGGAACAGCCCTGCCGGAAGAATAAAACGTTCGGCACGCAAAAGCAATATTCCGCGCGGTCCTTATCTCTTCCGCGCTAAAAGTCTGCTGTACACGCGCCGTTTGCGCCATTTCCGAATCTTCCGTCTGCGGAAAAGAAATATGGTTCGGAAACTGTTCAATAGTAAAATCAAGGCGATCCTTAAACGATTTCAAGGAATCCTTGTCGTTGTCCGCATAAAAAAGCTGAACGCCAAACACAAGCTCAGAATTGTTCAACATTGTGGCGCGGCGCGCAAAAAATTTCTTGTCAAAAAGACCGTTTTTTTGAGCGCGGAATGGAATTTCCAGTGAGATATTGATTTTCATGCACAGGCGGCAAATTTCCATGTCAAGAATCTCTGGATTTACAACAACAGAAACAAAAAGTTCAGGAACATTTTGCTCAACATAACGCAAAAATCCCATCAGCTTGTTTTTGTCATTTGCATAAGCAGAGTCATGAAGATTGAATTCCGTCATGCCCTGCTTTACACATTCAGAAAGTTTTTGTTCTATTTCACCGGAGTTTAAATTAAATACAGTTTCCAAAACGGCTCCAGACGATTTCTTAGAGAACTGGAATTCCAGCTTTTTCACAAGCTTCAAGTTCGCTGGCAGGCCATTCGCTTACCTGAACTTCGCAGATATGGGCTTTGCGCAAAAGGAACATGCAAAGACGCGACTGACCAATTCCACCGCCAAGAGTAAATGCTAGCTCACCGTTCAAAAGTTTTTTCTGGAACGGAAGTTTCGCACGCTCCTCGCAGCCACGTTCAGCAAGCTGGCGCTTTAAACTTTCAGGACTGACACGGATTCCCATTGAAGAAAGCTCGAAAGCACGGCCAAGAGTTTCATTCCAGACAATTATATCACCGTTCAAACCAACATGACCGTCACCAGCATCGCTAATCCAGTCATCATAATCAGGCGCGCGTCCATCATGAATAGAACCGTCCGGCAATTTTCCGCCAATTCCAGCAATAAAAACTGCACCATATTTTTTTGCAACCGCATTTTCGCGTTCTTTTGGAGTAAGATTTGGATATTCACGCAAAAGATCATCTGAATAAACAAAAGTTATTTTTTCCGGCAGAATCGGCTCAAGCACCGAATAGCGGTCATACAAGAAAAATTCAGTACGCTTTATTGTGCGGTAAATTTTCTTTACAATATCCTGAAGATAAAAAATCGTGCGGTCTTTCTCGTCAATGCACATGCACCAGTCCCACTGGTCAACATACAAGGAATGAACTGCATCCAGCTCTTCATCCGGGCGGATTGCGTTCATATCTGTATAAATGCCAAACCCTGGTTTTAGCCCAAGTTCTGTAACCTTAAGCCTTTTCCATTTTGCAAGAGACTGCACAATTTCCATTTTCTGACCGCCAATTCCTTTTGCGGCAAAAGAAACAGGTTTTTCAACGCCATTAAGATCATCATTTATACCAGTTCCTGCAGGAACAAAAAGCGGAGCTGTAACACGCGTAAGATTCAATTCTGTTGAAAGCGAAATCTGAAAAAAATCCTTTATGCTCACAATCGCATGTTCAGTTTCTTTTACACCAAGAATAGGCTTATAGTTTTTTGGTAATACAGACATAATTCTTCCTTATTTTCCACTGTAGTTGATTAAAGTTGTTACCCGCGTAGGGGCAAGTTTTTCTTCAAATTTCAATTCCGGCAAACCGATAACGCCAAAAAAGTCGCTTACAGTTCCACCGCCCTGCTCAATAAGATTCTTTGAGGCAGTCAAAGTTCCGCCGGTTGCAATCAAATCGTCAACAACAAGATAATTTTTTCCAGCCTGAATGTCAGCCTTGTGCGCCTCGATGACAGCAGTTCCATACTCAAGCGCGTATTCGCAGGAATAAGTTTTTCCAGGAAGCTTTCCTTTTTTTCTTATTACAACAAGCGGAATTCCCATTCGTTCCGCAAAAGGAGCAGCAAAAAGAAATCCCCGCGATTCAATTCCGGCAACCGCATCAATTTTTTTATCTTTATAGATTTCAACCATTCTATCAACACAGAATTTGAATACATCCGGCTGAGTAAAAATGCCCGTTATATCATAAAAAAGAATTCCCGGTTTTGGAAAATCCGGAACCCGTCTAATTGCCTTATCAAGCGTTTCAATAGTCATAATCTATATTTTAGTACGCTTTATGTTGTTTTTCAATAATCAATGCAAATCTTACGGCTATTTTTTTACAGTGCGGATTGAACCCATTCTTAGACGTTTTTCGCGCGTATCAGAAAGGAGGGCTTTTAATTTTTCAGAATCCTCGTTTTCTATCGCGGATTTGAATTCATCCATCATTTTTTCAAAATTTTCTATGTGATGAACAAGTTTTTCTTTATTGGAGATAAAAAGTTCTGTCCAAAGCGGCGCGTTTATCATCGCAATCCGGGTTAAATCCTCAAAACTTCCACCGCCAAAAGCAGTTATTTCCGGATCTTCGGCAGATTCAACCAACGCACTTGCAATTATGTGGCAAAGCTGGCTCGTAAAACCGATTTTATAGTCGTGGATTTCACAAGTTGTCTCTGTGATTCTGGAAAAACCCATATCGGTAATCAGCGCGCGCATTGTCTCAAGATTTTCTGGTTTATTGTAACTTTGAGGAATAAGAATATAATTATGGTTCACAAAAAATTCTGCTTTTGAATTTACATATCCTTCTTTTTCGCCGCCTGCCATCGGATGTCCAATTATAAAATCAACATCTGGACGCAGAATTTCCGGCAATGATTTTTCAAAGATTCCTTTTACACCTGAAATGTCCGTAACAATCGAGCCGCTTTTGAAATTTTCTTTATGCTGAACAAGAAAATCCAGCGTCGCGTGCGGGTAAAGGCAGATAAAAATCACATCGCATTTTTTTACCATTTCTGAAACATTTTCTGTTGAAAAACCTTCGTCTATCACACCTTCAGAAAGTGCCTGCTGGATGCAAGCCTGGCTTCTGTTGCAGGCAAAAATTTTTCCATTTGATTCCGCCATGCTAAGAATATTCTCGCGGATTGATTTTGCAAAAGAGCCGCCCATTATTCCAAGACCAACGATTCCATAATTAAGATTCTGTAATTTCATATTCTTCCCGCACATTCAATTATTTTTTTACTGAAAATTCTTTAGTCCGCGTTTGAACTGAGGAATTCTTGCGCAGGCTGTTGTATCCCAGCCAGAACGGTCGCCACGCTGCAAAAAGTGATAAGCCACGCCAGCAATCATCGCGCCATTGTCGCCACAAAGTTTTAACGGCGGAAAAATGCAGTTCAAATCCTTTCGCTCTGCCAAAAGGGCACGAAGCCTTGAATTTGCCGCAACTCCACCGCCTGCAACAACTGTTTTCAATCCAGTGTCTTCCACCGCCCTAAAAAGCCTGCTTATAAGAGTTTTGCACGCAGTTTCCTGAAAAGCCGCACACATATTTTCTTTTGAATGTTCATAGCCTTTGTTCCAGAACATATCACACTGATGGATTACCGCAGTTTTCAGTCCGCTGAACGACATATCATAGCGGTGCTCTTCGCCATCAAGTTTTGGAACAGGAAAAGATGCCGCCTTTGGATCGCCGTTTTTTGCAAGATTATCAACAATAACTCCTCCAGGATAACCTAGACCATAAAATTTTGCGACCTTATCAAAAGCCTCGCCAACAGAATCATCAACAGTTGTTCCAAGAACTTCCAAATCATCAAAGCCGTTCACTTTTGCAATGATTGAATGTCCGCCGGAAACAAGAAGCCCAAGATATGGATAAGGAATATCATTCTGAAGATGAGCCGCATACATATGGCCAAGCATATGGTTTATCGCAATAAACGGTTTGTTTGCCGCCCAAGCGAGAGTTTTTCCAAATGTAAGACCAACCAAAAGCGAACCCATAAGCCCCGGCCGGTTTGTGGCAGCAACCGCGTCAATCTCATCAAGCGACATATCCGCCTGTTCAAGAGCCTGCTTCACAACCGGAAGAATCCATTCAGCATGCTTACGGCTTGCGATTTCCGGCACAACGCCTTTATATATCTGATGAAAAGGAATCTGCGTTGCAACCACATTGCTTATAATTTTATGACCGTCCTCAACGATTGCCGCAGCAGTTTCGTCACAACTAGATTCAATTCCCAAAACTTTCATATCTTACCTTCTATATTTATATTCATCCTATCCGCGTTTAAGTGCGCCACTATTTGAGACTGTAGTAAATTTATAGCCTTTCGCGCTAAGAACCGGATACACTTCCCTAAGAATTCCCGGAAGAATTTCCGCAGACCAAACATGTCCTATCATTATAGCAACACCATTTTTATTTGCAAATTCAACGCCTTTTTCAATTTCTGCAAGAATATCTTTTCTATTTTTTGTGTTGTCTAAAAAAATATTCCGCTCATAATAAGGATAGCCCATAACGCTTGAAACATAACGCACTTTTGAATCAGAATTTGTACGGCTGTCAAGAAAATAAATTTCCTGCTGAGAACAAATCTGCATTACCGCGGCGATTTTTTCAGCATCGGCAGTTATAAGAGAACCTTCATGGTTGTTCAACCCGGAAATCGGCCAAATTTCGTAGATATTCGCAAGAACCGTAGAACGGATTTTTTCCTCATCCATGTCAGGAGTTATCGCGCCGTCGCCAGGATTCACATTCAGATTCACAGACTGCATAGGCTGATGCAAAATAACCTCGTTTCCAGATTTTCTTACACGTTCAGCCGCCTGCGCAGAATGACTAAGACGCGGAAGAACCGCAACCGTTACAGGAAAAGGAAGCGTAACACATTTTTCAAGCTGCTGCATATTGTGCCCGCCATCATCAAAAATGAACACAAGTTTTGCATTATTTCTTGCCTGCGGAAAGTTTGGAATATCCCACGCGGAACTTTTTTCTTCATTTTTTTTAGTTTCTTCTATTATACTGGATGTTTTTTCTGCAATTGAATTTGATTCAACCTTTGGACTTGAAGAAGTCTGTTTTTTTTCTTCGTCCTTTTTTTCAATTTTTTCTGGCTTTTCAGTCCTTTCTATTTTTGGTTCAGGATTTTGAGTCTGATTTGCCTTTGAACTAGAATTCAATTTTTCTTTTGGAACAGAAACCGGAGGGGAAGAAACTTTTTTTTCCGGCTGAATTTTTACAGAAACTTGCCGCGGAACGCCCTCTTTTTTACCAGCAAAACTAAAAGCAAAAAGCAAAACTGAGCAGACACCAACAATAACCGCGCAAAGAGTTATCACACTGTTTAATGGCAGATAAATTTTTCCGCGCGGAGATCTCCGTCTATTTCTTCGGGTTTTTGAATCAACCCTTTTTTTTGTTGATGAACATTTTTTTTGCGGCATAACAATTAATATTCTAGTGAAAACTTATATTTTTCGCTATACTTATAAAAAATCAAACTATAAAAAGGAAGAAAAAATGTATATTACTTGTCTTGACCTAGAAGGTGTACTTGTGCCAGAGATTTGGATTGCTTTTGCAGAAGCCACAGGAATTCCAGAACTAAAAAAAACAACCCGAGATGAACCTGACTATGATAAACTGATGAAATACCGAATCAACATTTTAAAGGAACACGGACTTGGATTAAAAGAAATTCAAAATACAATCGCAAAAATAGATCCGCTTCCAGGTGCAAAAGAATTTCTGGATGAGTTGCGCTCTTTCACTCAGGCAATAATTTTAAGCGACACATTCGAGCAGTTCGCCTCACCTCTTATGAAGAAACTTGGGCTTCCTACAATTTTCTGCAACACTCTGGAAGTTTCTCCAAGCGGAGAAATAACAGGATACAAAATGCGCTGCGAAAAATCTAAATACACAACAGTAAAAGCATTGCAGTCATGCGGATTTGAAACAATTGCTTCCGGCGACTCGTTTAACGATCTAGGAATGATTCAAGCCTCAAAAGCAGGATTCCTTTTCCGCACAACAGATAAAATCAAGGCAGACTACCCACAATATCCAGCGTTCACAGAATATTCAGAGCTGCTGAATGCAATAAAAAAAGTTGTGGAAAAATAAATTCTTCTATCAAATAAAACAATAAAATTTTAGCCGGACGCATGATTTCTTACATTTTTTAGAAATCATACGTCCGATTTAAAAAAATCCTTTATATTTCCTGCTTGATTTCAAGAACTTCTTTAACAGAAAGCTGAGTGGCAGTTGCGATTTGGTCCACAGTGCCAAGATTCATTTTCAGCAGTTGCCGGGCGGTTTCAATGGCTTTTTTCCGTTCGCCTTCTAGAAGTCCTTCTGCGAGACCTATGGCTTTGCCTTCAGCTATACCTTCTTCACGTCCTTCTGCAAGTCCGTCTTCCCGGGCCTCGTCCTTCCATTCACGTATCTGGTCTTTCCACAGCATATATTCTGCCCTCCATTTCTGGTGATTCTTGCATGAGTCGACTGCGTCCTGGATCTCCTTTGTCAGCCGGTCGGTGGCGGAGTGTCGCTTGATGAACTCAAGGAACGCGCGCACATCCGGGTTCTCAGCCTTCTCAAAGCTGCTTGCATTATAGATTACTTTATGGATTCTGTCA
>Ga0256404_1001408_pt1 | contig 58230 bp, 48 predicted proteins | sample RumenRJG_01DNA_FD_185990 | JGI IMG/M metagenome (GOLD analysis project Ga0256404, IMG submission 185990) | Bovine rumen microbial communities from Lethbridge, Alberta, Canada - RJG_01 | ecosystem: Host-associated > Mammals > Digestive system > Stomach > Rumen | place: Canada: Alberta | collected... | reverse complement strand
TTGGAGTACTTCCAGAGCATTCTTAGCGATAAAATACCCGTCGCCGCCGTCAAGCAGGAAATTAAGTGTCGCCACTCCGTAAACCTTCTCATCATCAAGAGGTTCCCCATTGACGGTCGCGGAAATGATCTTTCCGTTTTGGGCAACGACCTTGATCCCGCCTAAAATCTGGAAAGTCGAGGCCGCCATCTGGTCGAGGATAACTCTCACGTCTTTTCCCTTAAGCGCCACATAGCAGAGATTGTTCTTGAAGGGGAACATCGACATTATGTCATCGTAAAAGACCTCACCTTCAGGCATCTCTATCCGGACACCTCCCCTGTTGGTGATACCGATATCAACCTTGCGGTCCAAGCTGTCCGCGGTGGCTCTCATCAGCTCATCGATGAACCAATCGTACAGGGGACATTCAGGATATGTCCGATCCATGAAAGCGGTGGAATAGCCAATGACTTCCTTGACCTGAGCCATGGCGGGTTGGGCGTCGATAAGAAGCTTCGCCACATCGCGGGTCGCGCCTCTCCGGAATTTCTTTCCGTTGGGAGCGTGGTAAACCTTACCCTTGACGTAGCCCATCGACTCCTCAACATTCGAGGCGTTGGAGGCGACCACGCCAGTACGGTGCCCGTCAACCTGCTCTTTAGCCCAGGAGATGTCCACCGTCTGGGCGGAGATCCCCGCGCACAAGGAGAAGGCTGCGGCAAGAGACAACAATTTTTTCATAAGTGTCTTAAATTACTTTTGTTTTAACCAGTTCCAGAGGTCCTTGAAAGTGGACTTCTTTCCAAACATCAGAACGCCGACCTTGTAGATCTTAGCCGAGAGCCAGGCGCACCCGAGGAAGGTCACGAAGAGCAGCGCGATAGAGACGATCAGCTGCCATGTCGGAACGCCGTACGGGATCCTGGCAAGCATCACTATAGGGGAAGTGAACGGGATCATCGAGGCCCAGACCACGACAGGACTGTCAGGATTCTGGAAAGCCATCAGGATGATCATGTATGCTATCATAAGTGGTATCGTGATCGGCATCTGAAGCTGCTGGGTGTCGTCCACGCTCTCCACGGCTGATCCGATGGCCGCGTAAAGCGAGGCGTAGAGCAGATATCCGAGGACGAAGAAGATCAGGAATGAAAGTATGAGCTTCGTCCATGGAATATTGGAAAGTGTCGCCATCACCGTCTGCAGGCCGTCCTGCGGCACATCAGCAGCGGCAGTAGTGTCAGCAGCCGCGACAACACCACCGATAGCCTCCATCTGGTCAGGAGTCATCCCAACGGTCTGGGCCATCATCTGGGGATCGCTGGAGAAGCCCTTCATAACATCCTTACCTAAGAATGCGCCGGCAGCCGAAGTCAGCACAATGGTCAGGACTATCCAGAGGAAGAACTGCGTCAAGGCAACAAGGGCGACGCCGATGATCTTTCCGAACATCAGGTCAACAGCTTTCACGGAGGAGATCAGAACCTCAACCACCCTGCTGGATTTCTCCTCGATGACGCTTGACATGACCTGGCCGCCAAACATCATGATAAACATCCAGATGATAATGCCGAGGAGCATTGACACTATCATGTAAATACCTGATTCCGAGACGCTTTCCTTGCCGGAATCATCAAGAGTATATTCCGAGACCCTCACGTTGGACTTGACCTCGTCCATGATCTGGGAGAGGTTGTCGATCCCATACTGCTTGACCCTGTACTCCTCCACAGCGTCGTCAACCTTGTTAGACAAGCCGCTGGTGAACTCGACTCCGAGAGGATCCTTTGAATATGCCTGGACCGAGACAGACTTCTTGACAGTGTCGATGGGAGAGATCACCACAAGAGCGTCTTTGCCGTAATCCTTGAGATGGGCCTTAATAGAGTCCGGCACCTCCGCGGAACAGTCCTCGTAGGTAATCCTGTCCCCGCTCTCGAGATGGGACATCACGATCCCGGACTGATCCACGACCGCTACGTTCATCTTCCTCTCCTTTGTATTGCCCATAATGAGGAAAATGACAACCATCATGGCGGCGAAAAGAATAGGAACCACGAATGTGGTGACAAGGAATGACTTTTTCTTGACCCGGGTAGTGTATTCCCTCGAAATGACGGTCTTAATAATCCTGAAATCCATGGTTAAGCCTCCTCCTGAGTTACGAGTTTGATGAATATGTCGTTCATCCTCGGAATGAGTTCCTTGAACGAGTTGACGACGATCCCTTGCCTGAGCAGCTCAGAAAGGGCTTCATTGGTTGTTACTCCTTCTTGGAGATTAAGAACCGAAGTGTGCCTTCCGGCATTATCCTCATCCGACAGCACCTTGAACAAGCCCTCGGCTTCAGCGACCTTTTCCTGGCCGGTGTAGATCAGCTCGATGTTGTTGTTGCCATGGCGACGGCGGATCTCATCCACCTTTCCAGTGACCACGAGACGTGACTTGTTGATCAGCGCTATGCTATCGCAAAGCTCCTCGACTGACTCCATGTTATGGGTAGATAGAATGATTGTCGCGCCTTCGGCATTGAGCCTCAGGATCTCCTGACGGATCAGCTCGGCGTTGACAGGGTCAAAACCGGAGAAAGGCTCGTCGAGGATCATAAGAGACGGCTTGTGGACTACCGTTGTGATGAACTGGAGTTTCTGGGCCATTCCCTTTGAGAGTTCCTCGACCTTTTTCTTCCACCAGTCCTGGATACCGAAACGTATGAACCACTGCTTCAACTCTTTCCGAGCCTCCGCCGCGCTCATGCCCTTAAGCTGCGCCAAGTACATCGCCTGGTCGCCGACTTCCATCTTACGGTACAGTCCCCTCTCTTCAGGAAGATACCCGATCTTCTCCACGTCCGATTGAGTAATAGGACGTCCATCGAAAAGGACCTCCCCGGAATTAGGGATGGTTATACGGTTAATGATGCGGATGAGGGTTGTCTTGCCAGCCCCGTTAGGGCCGAGCAGGCCGAAAATCTTGCCTTGCGGAATATCAATGGACAGGTTGTCCAAAGCGACCTTCTCTCCGAAACGCTTGCAGATACCTTTACATTCTATTAATCCCATATCTATTAAGTTTTGGGCAAATATAATAATTAATTATTGTAAAACAATAATAATTTAAAAAATTCCTATAAATTCAGCAGCTTCATGGTAAGCTCCACCAGAAGCTCGCCCGCAGTGGCCTCGCCGGCGTCACCGCCCTTGCCTTTATAATCATATTCACAGAGCAATGAGATGGCCGCCATAGCCTTGCGGACAGGATAGTTAGTTACCGCTACATCATATTCCTTCCAGAAAAAGGGATTCACCCCTTGAAGTGCCGCGGCGACCTGTGTCTTATCGGGATAACGGCTCTTTTCCTTCAAGGCGGCGTATTTGAGTATTCTCGAGAAGTGGGTGTACATCGCGCTCACGGCCATGGGCATGGCGAAACGTGGCGACTCCCCTAACCTGGTGGCTATAGCGATGGCTTTAGCGCCATTCTTAAACGAAAGCTCCTTGGTGAGCTCGAAGACGCTATATTCCCGGCTGATACCCACATTTCTCTCGATGTCGGAGGAAGATACCTTGGAAGTCCCCTCAGGCAGATTCTTAAGAAGCTTATCGGTCTCGACCACGATCTTGCTCATGTCCGTGCCGGCATATTCAGCCAGCAAGGCGGCGGCATCCGGGGAGATGTCAAGCCCCCTGGAAGAGAAATACTGGCTGATCCAGCCTGGCATCTCATAATCCCTGAGCGAGTTGGACTCCACCACCACTCCGTTTTTGGAGCATTGCTTATAGAGTGCCTTGCGCTTGTCAGCGGAAGCACCCCGCATCAGCAGGACAAGGATTGTGGAATCCAAGGGGTTCTCGCAATACACCGAGAGCTTCTCCAGATCCCTCATCGCCTGCGCGTCCTTTACGACGACAAGCTGACGCTCCGCCATCATCGGGAACCTTCTGGCCGCGGTGATGACGGTGTCCGAATCAACATCAGCGCCATAGCAGATCGTCTCATTGAAATCCCGTGAAAACTCGTCGAGGGCGTTCTCGATCACCGCGCCTGCCACCATGTCCAAATAATACGGTTCATCCCCCATCAAAAGATAGATGGGGGAGAACTCTCCGGCTTTGATCTTGCCGATCAAGTCACGGCATTGGCTGGCGACATTGACCGACGTTTTCACTTATTCATTATGCTTCGAACTTCTTCTCTTTGGTTCTCACGATTTTCTCTTTCATGAGATCGACAGCCACGCTGACGGCATCCTCGAACGTAGAGGCGCTTCTTTCAATCAGCAAGTCCTGGCCATACGCGTGGGTCTGGATCTTGACTTCCTTGTTGTCGGGTTCATTGAGCAAGGAGAGCGTGACATCAACTTCGTCAAGATGATCGCTGAAACGGGAAAGCTTCGAGACTTTCTTCTCTACATAGTCGAGCAGTTTCTGATCCGCGTCGAACTTCAGGGATTTTACTCTAATCTCCATTTTTACCTCCGCTTTTTGCCCTTGGATGGGCGTTAACATAAACTTTTTTCAGTTTCTCGATGGAATTGTGCGTGTAAACCTGCGTCGCCGCGAGCGAAGAGTGTCCCAGCATCTCTTTTATTGAATTGAGATCGGTTCCCTCATTCAAAAGCTCTGTGGCGAGGGAGTGCCTCAATACATGGGGGGATTTCCTCCCTGTGATGCCTCCGACCTGTCCCAACTCGCTCTTGATCACCCTGTCCACAAACACCGGATAAAGCTTTGCGCCGCCCGGAGTTATAAGCAAAGGGTCTGACGCGGGTCGCGCATGGCCTTCCATCGTCTCAACCGATTGTAAATATAACGAAATTTCCTTACAAAGAGAAGGGACAAGGGGAATTTCTCTGGTCTTATCCCCTTTTCCCCTTACCTTCATGACCTGCCGGGAAAAATCCACACTGCCGATAGACAGGCCTATCAACTCTGAACGGCGTATCGCTGTCGAATAAAGGATCGACACTATCAGCCGCAAGAGTCTCCTGGAATACAATTCTTTAGAGACCTTATCATTCCCGGTCAGCAACGCCAGGTTTTCCTCCGAGGCATCATGTTCCGTGCGTTCAAAATATTCCTTCATGGAGTCTTCCCGATAGAAGACCGGAAGACGTTTTTCCATCTTCGGACGGGAGACCATCCTGACAGGATTGGACTGGAGCCGCCCATCTTTCATAAGATATTTGCAGAAACCGGACAGGACGCTCAGATGGAGATTGACGGTCCTCGGATCCTCACTCTTCTCATCCAGGAGATGGACTTCGTAAGAGCGGACCACAGAGGGGATCAAGGCCTCCAGGATGTCCGAATCAACGGAAGCCCCGGTGAATCCGGCGAACTCCCGGAGAAGGTCAGAATACAGCTCACAAGTCCTTGAGGAGTACCTTCTGACCTGTGAGACATAGTTTATGTATTCGTCTATCAACATCTACATGGGACCGCTGCAAACTTGCTGCCAAATATAATTATTATTAATTTTGTCTTATGAACCACATCTTCAAATTCGCCAGCATAGCTTTTATAAGCTCACTTTGCTGTATGCCTGCCGCGGCGCAATCGACAATAATACTTTCCCCCGGAGCATCAATCTCCGAAGCCCTCAATCAATGCGAAGGGAAAACCGGGACGACCACGATATACCTCAGGGAGGGAGTTTACTATCTGGACTCCCCGATTGTCATCACCTCATCCCAAGGGAATGAGAACCACTCATTGACAATCAGTTCCTATCCGGGCGAGAAGGCCGTCATCTCCGGGGGGACTGTCCTTCAGACAAAATGGAAGAGGTACCGCGGCGGTATAATGAAGTCAAAGATCCAAGGAAGCGAAGAGATAGACATGCTCTTTGGCGACGGGAGGCTCCTGACAATGGCCCGTTTCCCGAACTACGATTCCACGGCGGTAAGATTCCACGGGACTTCCGCTGACGCGACTTCACCTGAGAGGGTAAAGGGCTGGAAAAACCCGGAGGGTGGTTTTCTCCACGCGATGCACAGGGATGATTGGGGAGATTTCCACTACCGGATCACCGGCAAGGACAACGATGGGAACCTCAAGTTGGAAGGCGGACATCAGAACAACCGCCCTATGGGTATCCATAAGGATAACCGCATGGTGGAGAATATATTCGAGGAACTTGACGCACCTGGAGAGTGGTATTTCGACAAGACCTCCAAGACATTATATTACTATCCCCTGCCGGGAGAGGATCCGGACAGGATGACCTTTGAGGCGGCCCGGCTCAAGAATCTCGTGAGCCTGAAAGGATCCAAGAACAATCCGGTCAGGAACGTGACGCTTTCCGGTCTTGCCTTCAGGCATGCCGCGAGGACATTCATGGAGGAATATGAGCCCTTGCTCCGCTCCGACTGGACAATTTACAGGGGCGGAGCCATCTTCCTTGAAGGGACCGAGGACTGCCACATAAAAGGTTGCGACATCACTGATGTCGGAGGCAATGGAGTGTTTTTCAGCAAGTTCAACAGACGTTCCAGCGTCGAGGGATGTCTCTTGACCAGAATCGGGGCCAGCGCGGTATGTTTCGTGGGAGATCCTTCCTGTGTCCGTTCACCGAGTTTCCGTTACGAGAAGTTCGTTCCTTGGGAGGACATGGATTTCGCAAAAGGGCCGAAAGGAGACAATTTCCCCGCGGAATGCCTGGTGAGAGACAACCTCATCCACGAAATCGGACTCTTCGAGAAACAGATCACCGGTGTGGAGATCTCGATGTCTTTCAGGATAACAGTCAGTCACAACAGCATCTACGACACCCCGAGGGCCGGGATCAACATCAGCGAGGGCACGTGGGGAGGACATATTATCGAGTATAACGATGTCTTCAACACCGTCAAGGAGACCGGAGACCACGGCTCATTCAACTCATGGGGAAGGGATCGCTACTGGCATCCTGACTACAAGACCATGGTCAGTCACGCCAAGGAGAGACCTGACCTTATCCTGGCCGATATGCTTGAGCCGAACACATTAAGATACAACAGGATCCGTTGCGACCGAGGCTGGGATATAGACCTTGATGACGGCTCAAGCTACTACATCATCCACGACAACCTCTGCCTCAACGGAGGGATCAAGCTGCGGGAAGGATTCTACCGCAGGGTCGAGAACAACATCATCGTGAACAACACCCTCCACGCCCACGCATGGTTCGACGACAGCGGTGATGTGTTCGCGCGCAACCTCGTGATGACTCCCTACCTGCCCTATCAGGCGAACAACAAGGGGAACAATGTTGATTTCAACATATTCACGGACAGTCTTTCCTTCAATAAAGCCAGGGAATTCGGCCATGACGCCCACTCGATCGTCTCAAACGTGGTATTCGCCAACCCGAAGAAAGGCATATACACACTGAAAGACGATTCAGAGGCGATCCGTAAAGGAGGATTCATGAATATTCCTATGGATCGTTTCGGAGTCCAGTCCCCCAGACTCAAAAGAATGGCTAAGGAGCCCGTTATGGACTCCCTTAACATGCCGGACTACGCCGGCGGCGATGACATCTGGTACTGGAAGAACGGAAAGGATTAATTCTTAGACACTTCCTTAAGCCCCATCTCCGCTGCCTTGACTCGCATGAAAGCGGCCGCTTCCTCGAAGGTGTTGCCTATCTCCCCATCGAGAATGGCGTTTTTGACATATTCCTTCAATATTCCGATCTCCTTGCAAGGAGGGATCCCATAAACCTCCATGACATACTCCCCGGTGATCGGGTTTTTCCAGTTGCGGATCGCGTCTTTTTCCTCGACTTCGACCAGCTTGCGCTTCACGAGCTCAAAGTTTTCCTTGATTCTGGCCACCTTCACCGGATTCTTGGAAGTGATGTCGGCGTTGCAAAGGAGCATCAAGTCGTCGATCTCGTTGCCGGCATCGAAAAGGAGGCGCCTGACCGCCGAGTCCGTAACTTCCTCATCCACAAGGGCTATTGGCCGGTGATGCAGGGCGACGAGTTTCTGGACATATTTCATCTTCTCGTTAAGCGGCATTTTCAGCCTCGAGAATATCTTAGGAACCATCCTTGATCCTACGACTTCATGTCCATGGAAAGTCCAGCCGACCGAAGGGTCGAAACGCTTGGATGCGGGCTTCCCGATGTCGTGGAAAAGAGCCGCCCAGCGGAGCCAGACGTAAGGTTCTGTCCTGACTGATTCCACAAAGCCATCCCCATCCTCCTGGGGAGTATAGTCCTTCAAACGTCCCTGCTCAATAGCCTCGATCTCCCCCGCCGCCACATTGTCAACAACCTGAAGCGTATGGGAGAATATTTCCTTATGGCCTTTACCATCAACTGACTCTATTCCCTTCAGTTTAAGTAGTTCCGGGAGGATATATTCCAGAAGACCGGTCTCGTCCATGAGGCGGAAGCCCATGGATGGACGCTGGCAGATCAGGATCTTGTTCAGTTCCTCGACAATCCTTTCCTTGGACAGGATGCTCATCCGGTCCTTCATCGCCTTCATCGCGCGAATCGACTCCGGAACGATCGTGAAGCTTTGCTCCGGGGTGCTGAGCTTAACCGCGAAACGGATCGCCCGAAGCATCCGGAGCGGATCATCGCTGTAGGTCTGCTCAGGCTCAAGCGGGGTCCTGATGATACCGGCCGCAAGGTCCCTTATTCCCCCGAAAGGATCAACCAACGCTCCGAAATCGTCTTTCTGCAGACTGAAAGCCATCGCGTTTATCGTGAAATCCCGCCTGAGTTGGTCCTCTTCAAGGGTCCCGTCCTCAACGATCGGCTTGCGCGAATCATGGCGGTAGGATTCTTTACGGGCCCCGACGAACTCAATCTCAGCCCCATGCCATTTGAGCATGGCGGTACCGAAAGTCTTGAATACCGAGACGTTGCAATGGCGATGCTCATTCTCCTCGATGTCGGCGGCCACGGCCTGGGCAAGCTCTATCCCGCTGCCTTCGACGACAATATCGATGTCATCATTGCGGCGGCCGAGGAAGCAGTCCCGGACATATCCTCCAATCACGAATGCTCGGACTCCGAGCCTCTCCGCTGTCCTGGAGACAATTCCGAAAATAGGGCTGTCAAGAAATCCTTGTGTTATTGTCGCGCTCATATTCAATCATTTCCAAGCATAGTCTCCCATGTCGGGAAAGTCTTAATTTGTTCATAAGGCACTTCTTGCCCGGCCATCTCCTTCCTCCTGAAACCGAAGGTCGCCCGCCCGTTAGTGATCACTATGTATTTAACTCCAAGGGCCAGGTTGTACCTCAACGCCTGCTCCAGGACCTCCCTGTCCATCTCAATATCCTCTCTTTTGCACTCAACCACCATAAGTGGAGAAAGATCCCTGCCATAGACAAGAATATCAGCCCTGAAAGGCTTGTTTCCCAATTTGAAAGAGACTTCGCTCATCATCATGTGCTCAGGGACATTGAACTGATCCCTAAGCGTGGAGATGAACCACTGGCGCACCTTCTCCTCAGGAGTCAGCGCCACCATCTTCTTTCGTAGCGGATCCCAGACCTGGCTCATTTCACAGTCTTTTTATAGATATCACGTAAAACAAGTCCGGCGAGAGTCATGCCGAAAATAGCGGTAACTGGAGCGGTTGTACCATTGATCTGGGCCTTGTTGAAAGTGTCGGTCTCGACTATCCCGTCATTCCCAAGATTGGGCAGTACCTCATCATCATAAACGCAAAGGAACTTTTTCTTGGGAAGGATCCCGGCCTTTCTTATCTTCTTACGTATCATCGCCCCGAGAGGGCAGCCTCGCACGTCCCAGAACTCAGCCACCTTGACACGGCACGGGTCGATTTTTAGGGCGGCTCCCATGGAGCAATAGAAGGTGGCCTTGGATGCCGAAGCGTTGAGAATCAGAAGGATCTTATTTTTCAGAGAGTCAACCGCATCGATGATGTAGTCGTATGAGTCAAGGTCGAACTGTCCGGAAGTCTCCTCGTTGTAGGTGTTTTCCAAAGCGTTTATTCTGGCCTGAGGATTGATGTCGAGAAGACGGTCCTTGAGGGCCAGCACCTTCGGTCTTCCAACCGTGCTGGTGGTCGCCATAAGCTGGCGGTTGATGTTAGTGACGCTGACGTCGTCGGGATCGACAATCGTCAAATTCATTACTCCGCTCCGGACCAAGCCCTCGGCGCACCAGCTCCCTACTCCCCCGACACCGAAAACGATGACCTTCGCTTTGGACAAGACGCCCATAACATCGCTGCCCAAAAGCAACTCTGTCCTGTTGAATATGTCACCTCCAATCATCTCGCAAATTTAATCAATTTCCCGATGAAACAAATTAAGAATATCCACCGTATATATTTCGCTACACTTTGGGGATGTACTGGTTTTGACAGCAATGATTCCGGGTGGTAAGCACGCCGGGCTTCTGAGAGATCTGCCCGTAAAAACCGTTCTCTTAACAATTTAGTTGCCAACAACAACTACGCACTCGCTGCCTAATCGACTAAGTCGTTTAGCTTAATCCCGGCCGCCAAGGCTGCGGCCCGGACGAGTATCCCGCGGACTTTACGCCTTCTATGTTCCGAGTTCGGGGTATCATTCAAGAGGGACGCTCCGGTGGACTCCTTTAAAGCCGGCTAAGATTTAAAGGATAAGCTGTGGCTGGCCCGCCTTCCGGCAGGCCGCGGCCGACAACCAAAGGAAGGATAAGCGTGTAGAAAGCTGCTGGGTGCGTTGTTTGGACGGCGGTTCGACTCCGCCCATCTCCACGATAATTCTAATGGGCTTTTGAGGGATCCTTGTGATACTACATATCCTCCAATGACACGCCAATGTAACGAATGGCGCATCAATTTCAGCAACAGCCGTTACTGTAACGCATGTTGCAATTCTTCGCGAATGACGCTATAGTTCAACAGACAAGCAGATGCTATCCACTTTTTATCAATGCCAGGTTGTGACTCAAAGCTCTTTACCGAATCCAATATAAGGGTAGAAAACGACTCTGTCACCATTGAAGCTATAGGATGACGACACACCGATACGGAACATGAATCCTTTGTCAGCCACATAACGATAGCCTATGTTCACATAAGGGATGACTCCGACCGCGCTTTTAGGTTTCGCTCCAGAAGCTGATCTATAGAGATCCACGCACATGGACCCTCCGGCACCGGACTCAAATTTAGAACGCCCCTTGCCAAGGAGGTAGTTTACCTCGATTGGTATGGCCAGGCGGAACATTTGGTTATAAGTATCGACCCAATTACCGTCAATATTGTAAATGGCAGTAATTGAGGAATATGCATAACCAACTCCGGCACCAGTCCTCCAGCCGAATCCTTCGGAAGACTCCTTCTTAAAGCGAGCGTCATAATTAATACCAAGGCCTTGTGAGGGTCCAAGCAATTCACCATAGATACTCCTGCCATGCGAACGACTCTGCGAGGACACTGGAATACTGACAGAGCAGATAGCTATCACTATGCACAAGGACTGTATGAATACAATTGTCTTTTTCATTGTTCAATGCTTTAAAGGTTCTTTAACGAAACTTTGCGAAAAATAATGGTTAAAATAGGAAATCTCAAAAGAAAATCCATGAAGCAGACAAAATAGGCCATAAACAAGACTCCTTCATCCACAAAAAAGGCTAACTTCGCGCAACTATCTGGTAAATGAATGGAGAAGGAGATGCATATGAGCCACATCGCGCTGCTGGTTATCGCGATTGTGTTCAGTTGGGTTCTTTGGACCATCGTCAACCTTGAGGTATATGCCCAGTTGAATGGGAAGGCGCTTGTGTTCGAAATCCTCGAGGACTTTGCGGAGCAAGTTATTGAGACAACTATCTTGCTTGAGTTGTCTCTTCTTTACATCCGGGGAATCGTCAAGGCCTTCTGGAACTCTCCCCATAACATGAAGAGCGTCCTGATCCAGGTGATGACACTCGCAGTCCTGAACGGTCTCTCGTCAGTTATCATGGGCCTTGCCTACAGCCACATATTCCCGGACCAGGAACATCTTTTCGCGAAGATCGTTTACACGGATTACATAAACCTTTCGGTATTGACCACCGCCTATCTTGTCGCCTTCCTTCTCAACCGTTATAGGGATGAAACCGAAGCGCATCTGGAAGCGGAGAAGCGGCTCGAAGAGGAGGAGAACCTCCTGCTCAGGGCAAAGTTGGACAATCTGGCGCTGCAAACTGACAACCATTTCATCTTCAACTGTTTCAGTACACTTTCAGGGTTAATGAGCACTTCGCCCTCAGATGCGAAAGTGTTTCTCCAGGGGCTTTCAAGAGTATATCGTTACCTTACCGCCAGCGGAGGGAAGAAACTTGTTCCCCTTAAGGATGAGATTTCTTTTGTGAATGATTATTCAAAACTTGTCAGTTACAGGTTCTCCGGAGTGGAGATAGCGATTGACGAAGAACTGAATCAACTTGACGCGTTCATCTGCCCAGTCTCTCTCCAGAGTCTCGTGGAGAATGCCATAAAGCACAACCGTCACGGAAAAAGCGACCTCCTGTTTATTGATATATCCCTCGACGGTGAGTGGATCTGCGTGGCGAATAATATTCTGCCTCGTGAGGAGAAGGCGAACGGAACCGGGAAAGGAATGAAGACTTTGAAGGAACGCTATTCTTTGCTGACGGATAAGGAAGTGTCAGTGATGAATGACGGGAAGACATTCGAGGTTCGTGTCCCCGTTTTATACTTGGAGGATTTAGATGATGAAAGCATTAATCATTGAGGATGAACGGCCGATCGCCGAGGCTTTAAGGGAATCCCTGCTCTCCCTAAGGCATGAGATTGAGATAGTTGGGGTCACGACGAATATTAAGGATTCAGTCGCCGCCATCTCCGCGAACCCCGATCTGGACATCATCTTTTCGGACATAAAAATAGATGACGGCCTTTCCTTTTCAGTGTTTGACAAGGTCGATACCGAGGCGATGGTGGTTTTCACGACAGCCTACGATGAGTACGCGTTAAAGGCTTTTGACTACAATTGCGTTGATTACCTGCTCAAGCCTGTTTCTGAGGAAGCGCTCCAGCGGGCCTTGACCAAATGTGAGTCATTCAGACCCAGGGTGGATAAAGAGACGATAAGGTCAACCTCGGAATCCATTATTAATAAGGATATTAAATATAGAAGCAAGGTCTTTCTGGAAATAGGCCGTGAGACAATCATCCGTGATGTGGCGGATATTTGCTATATCCATTCAGAGAAAGGCAACACCCGTGTTTTCGTCTCGGACGGGACATGGGGAAGCATTGACAACTCGCTTATCGACATCATCAACAGCCTTCCGCCGAACGTTTTCTACCGCATCAACCGCCAGGCTATCGTGAATATCAATCGAATAGACAAGATAACCCATGGATTGGGGCGGGAGTCATTCGTCTGCTTGAAAGCGCCTTTTGACAGTGTTCAACTTAAGATAACCCAAGAAACCAGGAAGTACCTGATGGGATTGCTCTCGTCTATTTAAGGATGAAACTTATTTCTGTTTGACAATATATGTTACCATTCTGTTTCCGCTCGAGAACAGTAGATGATATTCTTTCGGACTCCCTGTATTGTTGCTTGATGCTTCGACGACGTATTCCTTAGCGCCATTTTCAGAAGCGCTTACCGTTAAACCTTGGCATGACACCGAGATTAATGAGCCATCGGGCCTATTCTGACGCACCTGTTCTTCTGTGGAACAATAATGGAAAACCCCATTCTCTGACACCCCGTAAAACCCACAGAAGTCCGTTGACGACGCCGCATTTCCTTTCATTGAAAGGACAGAGACGCCACCGTTGCTGTCAAACTCGAGGCTTGAAGGATAAAACTCAAAGCCATTATCCATATCAGTGCAAGTGCAAGACAGCAGAGAACAAACCATTAAACCGAAAAGAATAATTTTCCTCATATCCGAAAAATGTATTTATGGCGTAAATTTATAATATAACATTTAATTATTAAATACATTTAGCATGAACAAGACATTTTAGGCAATAAACATTACATATTCTTAGTCGATTTATTCAAAACGAATCTTTATCCTCACATAGAATCGTGACATTTGTTACAGTAGCGGCCGTTGCTATAATTGATGCGCTATGTGGTTTTACGACAGAGAGATAGTAATGGCGGCAATCTTTTAGCCTCACACGAAACGGGATATGGCTATATTTAGTTATATTTGTATGATTGAGGCAAAATTAGAAATATTAAAAATAACAAATCGATGAGAACATTGAGTTTGATGATTGCGGCTGCGGCCTCGATGATTCTGGCGGCAAGCTGCGGACAGAATGGCAAGAAGAGCGAGAAGAATGCGGAAACAACTGTCAGCAAGACACTTGTGGCTTATTTCTCAGCCACGGGGACAACTGAGGCCATCGCCAAGACTGTGGCGAGCGTCACCGGCGGGACCCTTTACGAGATCAAGCCCGAGGTAAAGTACACCGCGGAGGATCTTGACTGGACAGTTAAGACTTCCCGCAGCACTCTGGAGATGCAGGACAAGACTTCCCGCCCCGCGATAGTCAAAGACCTGGCAGATGCCTCTAAATACGAGACCATATACATCGGTTTTCCTGTCTGGTGGTACACGGCTCCAACCATAATCAACACTTTCCTTGAGGCTTACGACTTCTCCGGAAAGACTGTGATCTTCTTCGCCACCTCCGGAGGCAGCACGATTGACAAGGCCAACGAGGAGTTCAAGGCGGCATATCCCAAGATCAATTGGAAGGCTGGCCAGACCCTTAACGGCGCTTCCGAGGAAGACATCAAGACTTGGGTAGCCTCTCTCCAATAAGAGACCATCATAGGAACCGGTTATGAGACAATATATTCAGGACAATAAAGAACGCTTCTACGAGGAGCTGTTCTCGCTGCTGAGGATTCCCTCTATCAGCGCCAAGAAAGAGCATAAGGAAGACATGCGCCGCTGCGCCGAAAGGTTGGCTGCCTTGCTGGTCGAGGCCGGAGCCGATGAGGCGGGAGTCTATCCCAGTGACGGTAACCCGGTCGTGTTCGGGAAGAAGATAATCGATCCGAAACTCAAGACCGTGATGGTCTATGGCCATTATGACGTTCAGCCTCCGGAGCCTCTCGAGAAGTGGGACACTGATCCTTTCGAACCGGTTATCAAGAAGGATCTCTCCGGACGGGACGCGATCTATGCCCGGGGCGCGAACGACGACAAGGGCCAGTTATTCATGCACATAAAGGCCTTTGAATATCTTGTCAGGACAGGGAAACTCAGGCATAACGTCAAGTTTATCTTCGAAGGCGAGGAAGAGATCAGCAGCCCTTCCCTGCCGGCTTGGGTAAAGCAGAATAAAGGATGGCTGAAATCAGACGTCATTCTCGTCTCTGACACCACGATGATTTCCGAGAAGGTTCCTTCTATCAACTGCGGGATGAGGGGCATGGCGTACGTCGAGGTCACTGTGACAGGACCGGACCACGACCTTCATTCGGGTCATTATGGCGGGACTGTAGCCAACCCTATCCAGACCCTATGCGATCTGATCTCAAGTCTTATCGACAAAGACGGAAGAGTCACTATTCCAGGTTTTTACGATGATGTTGTCGAACTTTCAAAGGCTGACAGAGCGATGCTCGCCAGGGCTCCTTTTGACATGAATGAGTTCAAGGAGTCGGTTGGCGTCAAGGCTCTACGGGGTGAGAAAGGTTACACCCCTCTCGAGAGGATCGGCATCAGGCCCTGCCTGGATGTGTGCGGGATCTGGGGTGGCTACATCGGCGAGGGGGCCAAGACTGTCCTTCCTTCAGTCGCTCATGCGAAGATATCCATGCGCCTTGTGCCCAACCAGTCCAGCGCTAAGATCTCAAAGCTTCTTAAGAAGCATCTGGAGAAGATCGCCCCGAAGTATTGTTCCATAGATGTGAAGCTTTGCGAGGGTGGCGAGGGATTCTTGATTCCGATCTCCTCACCGGCTTTTAAAGCGGCATCAAAGGCCATGACGGAAGTCTATGGCATTGAGCCGGTTCCGAGCCGTGGGGGCGGCAGTATCGCGGTCCTGGCAGACATGAAGAAGATTCTTGGCACGGATCCGCTTCTGATGGGATTTGGCCTGGAGCGGGACACTATCCACTCCCCCAACGAGAGCTACCTTCTGAGCCAGTTCTTCGCCGGAATGGAGTCCATCGCCAAGTTCTATGAATATTACGAATAACATGACAACAGACCAGATATATTCAGAGATAAGGAAGAAGGGATCGATGCTTTGCGTCGGGCTGGACACTGACTACGCCAAGATTCCGGAATGCGTAAAGGCTGGCCGAAGCGTATCCGAGGCTGTCCTGGAATTCAACAAACGGATCATCGACGCCACAGCGCCCCACTGCGTAGCCTTCAAGCCCAACCTCGCATTCTATGAATGTCTTGGCACCGAGGGTCTTACAATCCTTGAGAAAACAGTGGAACACATCCGGCTCAACCACCCCGGACAATTCATAATCGCCGACGCTAAACGCGGGGATATCGGCAACACGGCCAAGATGTACGCAAAAAGTTATTTCGAGGCCTTTGACTTCGACGCTGTGACCCTCTCCCCCTACATGGGCAGCGAGACCGTAACTCCTTTCCTGGAATATCCCGGGAAGTTCGCGATAGTCGTGGCTCTTTCCTCGAACCCCACGTCGGTCGATTTCCAAACGGCTGTCAAAGACGGAAAACCTCTTTACCAGATCGTTATGGAACGCATGATGGAGATCTCGACTCCCGAGAACATGATGTTCGTGGTCGGTGCGACCAAAGCCGATAAACTAAAGGAAATCAGGCGTTTCTGTCCTGATAATTTCTTCCTGGTCCCTGGAGTCGGAGCTCAAGGCGGGAGCGCGGAGGAAGTTATCGCCCAAGGAGCCAACGCCAAAGGAGGTCTCCTGATCAACTCCTCCAGAGGAATAATCTACGCCTCCCAAGGACCAGATTTCGCGGAGGCGTCAGCAGCTGCCGCAAAGATCCTTATCCGTCATCGCGCATACGCAGGAGTCTGACCAAACATTCTCGGCGGTCTCAACCATGTCGATAATGGTATAGATCGGCAAGATCAGTCCCATCACTTCGACCGGGGCTCCTATTCCTGTCATCAGGGATACCGTAAGGAAGAAACACCCCATTGGCACTCCTGCGTTACCGACGGCGGAAATCCCTGATATCAAGACCCATAAGAGCATTGTTCCAAGTCCGAGGGACATTCCTCCGTTCTGCATCACGAACAGTGAGCTAACAAGAATGAAAGCGGCACAACCGTTCATGTTGATCGTGGTGCAGATAGGGAGCACGAATCGGGATACCTTGGGATCTACTCCAAGCCTGTTCTCCGCAGAGGACAGAGTCACGGGAAGGGTCGCGGCTGAACTCTTGGTGAATAGCGCCATCACAACGGCTGGAGCCATCGCCTTAAAAACTTTAAGAGGATTTATTCCCCTTACCAAAAGGAACAACGGCAACACGATGAAGAACTGGATCGCGTTTCCCGCGAGAATAACAGCGGTGTATTTGCCAAGTGAGCCTACAATAATACCTCCGCTAAGTTGTCCTACCAGCTGGGCGGAAAAAGCCACGATTCCTATAGGCAATGTCCAAATGAGAGCCTTGATCAAGGTGAAAAAAAGTTCCTGCAGTCCTGAGATACCTTTCACGACAACACTTTTCCCCTCTGTGTCCGGCATCCATGCGAGCGCCAATCCGACCGCTATGGCGATAAGTAAAATAGAAAGGACATTTCCGGACAGGAATGGGGCGATCACATTGTTGGGAATGACAGAGACTATATGCTCATAAAAAGTCGAGCCTTCCTTCGCCACTTCTGCAGCGGAAGAAAGCATCCCTGCAGGTAGATTCTGGGGACTTATCAACAGATACATTCCCATCCCGACCAGGGCGGCGGCGAAGGTTGTCAACAGGGTGTAGGTGATCGTGTGGGCGAACACTTTACGGGTGCCTCTCTGACGACCGAAAGAAATAAGGGTCGTCGTGATGGCCAAGGCAACCGTCGGGACGGCAAGAAACTGGAAAAGGCGGGTATATACCGTGGCGACAAAGCCGCAACTGGCGTCTATCCATCCAATCCTGAGAAGGCCGAGGACCGCTCCAAGAGCGAGCGCTCCTATCCACCATATAAATTGTTTGTTTTTAAGTTTCATATTGGGAATATACTACATCTCAGAGGAATCCTGATTTGACAATCTCCTGACTGATGGAGGAATATGGTGTATGTGTTCCACTTCAAGATAGTTATGGAGATCTTTGACGACACCGCTCATAGTTTCTTCGAACCGTTTCTTGGAAACCTCACACTCCCAAACAATTATGACATGCCAGCCAAGAGCCTCAAGGGCGGCCACGTCCGCGGCGTCACGCTCTTTGTTGCGCCGGATCTTTTCCTCCCAAAACTCCACGTTTGTGCTGGGTTTCCTATAGCAGGACTCGCCAGGATGCCCATGCCAGAAACATCCATGAACGAATATCACCGAATGATATTTCCGAAGCACGATATCCGGTTTACCGGGAAGTCGTTTTGAATGAAGTGAATAGCGGAAACCAAGCCCATGAAGATAACGCCTGACCTTCATCTCGGGTCGTGTGTCAATCCCCTTGATGCTGGCCATGCAGCGATGCCGCTGCTCCGGAGTCATCCTGTCCGCCATGGAATCTTTACATTAAACCTTCTTCGAACAAACACTTGACAGGTATGTTGACACCGACACGACTTAGTGATGACTGGACTTGTTCAATCCACCTACTAGTCACGTCAGGAAGCAAACCTGGATTAAACGCTGAGATTTGATCAAGGAAGTCCTTGTCTTTCAGTAGAGAAACGATCAGAGGATATTTATCAGAAATGGTTTTTACAATATGCGGCATTGGGGAATCCAACATCACACCATTCAACTGTCTTACTTGTCCTCCAGCCGAAAAAGGATCCCTAAGATTTGTGCAAACGACTCCCTGGACGCTTACCAACCACATGGCCGCATTCTCATAATCACCGAATATTACCTCAGGAAATAACACAAGAAGTTGAGCGACCAAATTGGATTTTTCATTGGCTGAAAGGATTCTCCAAGAACGGATGTTCATGCCCACCGACGAATCAGCCGATTTATCATCCGATATCCACCATGGCATCTGATGGCCCTCAACTAACGCCATTTTCCGATAATAGTTTTGGACAGTTGCTATCTGGTTTTTTGAGGATCGAAGGTCTTCATAAGAAATTCCCATTTTATCAAAGATAGTCTCACCTGCCCCGAGTGTCATGTCTATCCGATACCTTGGAGAATGCGTCACAGCCACTTCAGACAGGACATCTGAATATGGCCGGCAGCGAAACTCTGGGATGTCACCGCCAAGTTTACCAAACAACAAATAAATACATTCGACATCTCTGTCCCTTGTGCTCTCAACGATGCTGCTTCCAGTCGAAGTCCAATGGTCTTTATTTGTCGATTTTACTTCAACTCCGAAGTTTCTCCCTACAAGTATATCGGGGAATCTCATCCCGGAGACCAGCCTCACTTCATCTTTCTGGAAAAAAGATTCCTCACCACAAGCGTCTTTTATAGTCTGAAACACTTCGACTTCCAAGTCTGAAGGAGACATCCCTTTGAATCTCTTTATCTCCTTGGCCGCCTTCTCATTAAGAGTTACTAACACTGAGTCAATCAATTGCTGAAAAGCTCTTAATTCTATATCTCCAACCATAATTGTCAAACCGAAATATGCTCAATTAACCCAATAGTTTGATTGTCAATAATCTATAAAAAAGCGTTACGAAAACAACGGCATAAATAAGCGGATATTATCGCGATAGATTAGCGTAACATATTAATACTCAAACAATTTCCCAAACACACTATCTGCTCTATTTGAAAAATCATCCAAAATAGACAGGCCAGAGGGTCAGGAGTCGGCGGGCTATGTTGTAGGCGAGGAGCGGAGGCACGGCGTTGCCGATGACTTTGTAGGCGCCAGACTGGGAAACTTTGAAACGCTTGCTGTTTTCTTTGTAGGAGACAAAAGGATAGTCTGGCGGAAATGTCTGGATCAGAGCGCATTCCCTCGGAGTGAGACGGCGCTCGGGAAGTCCTGCTTCCAATTCCTCCGTCATCTTGCCACCATGCTGGGCTGACAACCTACGGTACTCGATGTTCCCGTGATGCTCCGAACGGATAGTGGGGCCAAGACCGTCGAGATGGATCTCCGCCTGACCTTGGCAGTGCTTACCCATGTACTTGGCCTTGGAATAAAAACGCTGGGAAAGATCGTCTGATTCTTCCGGCTCTTTAAGGCCTTCGAACACATCCCTGCAAGTGACAAACGGAAGGTTCCCCGTTGAGTCTTTTGTGTATTTATGCGTCCGCTCGGGATAAGGGTCATATTCGGCAGGAATATCACCGCTTTCAATGGCAGCACAGACCTCGCTCTTCAACGCCGAACGTCGTATTCCAATGAAAATCACCCTTTCACGAGTTTCCGGCACTCCATAGTTACCGGCGTGAAGGACCCTTGGAGGCAAGACAATATAACCATCTCCGTCCGCCTGGGCAAAGTCCCGCTGGATGATCTCCTTCACATTCCCAAGATTGGTCAATCCTTTGACATTCTCAGCGATGAAGATCTTGGGCTTGACGATGTCAATCACCTGCTTCATCCAGAAATAAAGCTTCCCCCGGTTCTCCTCCGAAGGCACTTCCTCCGGAAGCCGTGTGCCATCATGAGAGGTATGCGACTCGAATCCGAGCCTTTTGCCCGCGACACTGAAGTCTTGACAAGGGAAACCGCCTGTGACTAAATCGATTCCGTCAGGGAACACCTTTTCACCAGCCCGGTGGCGTTTGACAAGATCAACTATGCTTTCAAGATGATAGATGGATTGATCTTTCCCGAAACGGCTCATGTATTGATTCCATGTCAAGTAGGCCTCCTCGAGAATATCATTGGCGAAAACTGTCTCGAACCTGTTTTTTTTCAGCAGCACCCAATCCCTGTCAATGGCCTTCTCAATCCATCCTGAATCGGAGGGAACTGATTTCCTATGACAGACAAATTCCCCTTCGAAGCCCAGATCCATTCCCCCGCACCCGGAGAACAAACTGAGCATTCTTAAAACCTGATTACCGCTGGACTTCTTCATAATCGATTTTTGAGCCTTCAACAAATTTACATTATTTTTCAGAATGAGCCACATCACGGGAGCGACTCTTCTTGAATATTGGTGCTGGAGCGGATGTGGATGGGACACCGCCATCGAAATACGGCCAGCCGTCACGAGACCATCGGATCCGATCCATGTTCATGCAGCGGCCCTTATACTCATTCCCTGACCAATAGGAATGGTATGCCATCCAATCGCGCCCTTTGTCATCCGTCACTATCTCGGCGTCATGACCTGGACCACAGAAGACCTGGGCAGGGTCACCACGGAGAATGACCTCATCGTATATTCCTTCATCACCAGCGATCATGGACATCCCGGAACGGCTCACAAAAGGCCCTAGAGGGCTTTTCGAACGGCCGACGATGACATGATAGGTGCTCCCGGATCCCTCACAACAGGAGCCCTCAGAAGCGAATAGATAGTAATATTTTCCTCTCTTGTGGACATAGGCACCTTCCATCAGATCCCCGGCCACTTTGACAGGCTCGCTCCCTGGCATCAATGACAGGCCATCTGGGGATAGTTCCACCACATATATTCCCGACTTACGTCCAACTTCCTTGTCTGTCGGATGCCGGAGGCTCCCCCAGTAAAGATACTTCCGCCCGTCAGTGTCTTCGAAGTAATTGGGATCGATGGAGTTACCCACTCCAGTGTTGGACATCGAGACGATCATGCCGAGATCTTCGAATGGTCCTGTCGGAGAACTGGAGACAGCCACCCCGGAAGCGCTCTTGTCATGATCTCCCCAAACGCCCATGGCGTAATAGAGGACATATTTCCCGTCGATATAATTGATATCTGGGGCCCAAAGCGCTCCATCAGGTTCCCAAGACGGACTGCTTCCGGACGGGAATGCCTCACCGACAAGTCCCCAATCCACCAGATTCTCACTTCTGTAGATTGGTATCTCACAGATCGAGTCGTTGAGTCTTATTCTTGTGGAATAGGCGTAATAATAACCGTCCCGGCTCCGATTGTCCAAAACAGAAGGATCAGGACAGTCGTACGCCATCACTGGGTTGTCGTAATACGAAACCTCATGATAACAACCACATATAACTAAAAGAACCACCCACAACAAGTGCTTTGAAGCAGACTTTAAGCCTCTTAACCACTGCCACCCTCGGCACGTTAAGAGGGAGGGGCCCATCGCTTGCGATGGGAGGGGCCGCGAAGCGGCGGTTAGGAGGCTTAAAGTCTGCTTCACACTATATTGGAGAGTTTCTCTTTGGCGTAGGCCAGGCTGACATTGAAAGTCTTTTTGCCGGAAGATGGCGCATCATACATGGCATCATCGAAAATCTGCTCGCAAATAGAGCGTAATCCTCTGGCTCCCAACTTGTTCTTTATTGCTGTATCCACAATCAGTTCCTTGACGCCCTCACCTATCTTGAGAGTCATTCCATCCATCTCGAACAGTTTGGAATACTGCTTCAGAACAGCGTTCTTTGGTTCTGTGAGGATGCGTAAAAGCGCGTCCCTGTCCAGGGCATCAAGATAAGTGATAACCGGCAGACGGCCGATGATCTCAGGGATCAATCCGTAAGCCCTCATGTCCTGCGCATCAACATACTTAAGGAGATTCTCCTTATCGATCTTCTGTTTTTTAGACGCGCCAAAACCGATAACCTGGGTATTGAGCCTTTGGGCGATACGCCTTTCTATACCCTCGAAAGCCCCTCCACAGATAAAGAGGATATTCTGGGTATCGACATGTATGAACTCTTGCTCAGGATGCTTCCGTCCTCCTTTCGGGGGAACATTTATCACATTGCCTTCCAAAAGCTTGAGCATAGCTTGCTGGACTCCCTCACCGGACACATCACGGGTAATCGACGGATTGTCGCTCTTGCGGGCGATCTTATCGATCTCGTCTATGAAGACGATTCCCCTCTCCGCTTTCGCCACATCGAAATCAGCCTCTTGGAGAAGCCGTGTGAGGATGCTCTCCACATCTTCACCAACATAACCGGCCTCTGTCAGGACTGTGGCGTCAACTATGGTGAACGGGACGCCGAGCATCTTAGCTATAGTCTTGGCCAGCAATGTCTTACCTGTACCAGTCGGGCCGACCAGGAGAATGTTGGACTTCTCGAGTTCCACCCCGTCGTCAGGTTTATCGACAAGGTTGTGATTGATCCTCTTGTAGTGGTTATACACAGCGACAGCGAGCATCTTTTTCGCCCTGTCCTGACCGATCACGTACTGATCCAGAAAGGCTTTTATGTCCGCTGGCTTGTTATTGTCCTCAATTCGCTCAGAGGAGCTTTTCGCGGCCGTTTTCTGGATTGAGTCGGTAATATACTCATGCGCCAGCTCGACACAGTCGCTGCAAATGAAACCATCCATGCCTTGAAGCAGGAAGGGAACCTCTGATTCCTTCCTGCCACAGAACATGCAATGTCTTTGTGAAGAACCTTTCTGGGCCATTACTTGGCTTTCTTGGAAAGGATCTCGTCCACCATTCCGTACTCCAACGCCTCCTGGGCTGTCATCCAGAAGTCACGATCGGCATCAGCGAAAACCTTATCATAAGGCTGGCCGGAGTGCTGGGAAATGATGTCGTAGAGTTCCTTGCGAGTCTTTTCGATCTCCTTGGCGGCGATCATGATGTCAGATGCCTGTCCCTGGGCGCCTCCCAAAGGCTGATGGATAAGTACCCTGGAGTGAGGCAGGCAGGAGCGTTTCCCCTTGGCGCCGGCGCAAAGGAGGACGGAGCCCATGGAAGCGGCCATGCCCGTGCAAATGGTGGCCACATCAGGCTCCACCAGCTGCATCGTGTCGTAAATAGCCAGACCGGAGGTCACCTGGCCGCCAGGAGTGTTGATATACAGGGATATATCAGCACCCGGATCGGTGGAGGCAAGGAAAAGGAGCTGGGCCTGGATGATATTGGCGACATCGTCATCGATCGGAACGCCCAGGAAGATTATCCTGTCCATCATCAGGCGGCTGAACACATCCATGGAGGCGACATTCAGTTTCCTCTCCTCAATGATGGTGGGGTTGATGTAGGCGTCGGTAGCTCTCTGGTAACGATCGAGGGTCATGGAACTCAGTCCAAGACCCTTGACCGCATATTTTTTGAATTCGTCCATATTACAAAATTACAAAGCGCGGAATTTCTCTTCTGAGATTTTCTTGTTCTGGAAGGAAATAAGTCCCTTAACAGCAGCCACAACCTTCTCGTTCTCAACGCTTTCCTCGATATTACGGATCTGGCGCTCATCCTTGAGGATATTCATGGCCGCATCAGTGATGAACTGCTCAGGGACATTGCCCATCCCGTACATGGCATACTGGTAAGAAGCGAAAGCCTTGGCGGCCTCGAGCATGTCCTTATCCTCAATCTTGAGGTCAAACTTCTTCATCAGGTATCCCCTGACAAGCTGCCAGCGGAAGTCCTCGAGGAAGGAGTCGAACTCCTTGTCAACCTCTTCCTTGGAGAGCTTCTCCTTGTTGCTCTCATAGAGCCATCTCTTGAGGAAGGTCTCGGGAACCTGGACACCGGCCTTATCGACAAGGTATTTACGAAGATCACGGGAAAGCTTGTAGTCAGCCTCCTGCTTATACTCGTTCTCGAGCCTCTCGGCAATCTTGGCGTCAAACTCCTCGGGAGTCTTCACGACATCCTTACCGAAGACCTTGTCGTAGGTCTCCTGATTCTCGGAAGCGGGAACGAAAGTCTTGACATTCACGACAGTGGCCTCCCACTTGGGATCCATCTCAGCAAGCTCCTCCTTCTTCATCTTGAGCATGGAGGCACGGTCAGTATCATTTGTGAAAGCCTTGTTCACGTCAACGTTGAACTTGTCGTCAACCTTAGCGCCGACGAACTTCTTCTTGGCGGTACCCTCAACCTTGTTGACAGCGACATAAGCGCCCTCGACAACCTTCTCGCCCTGCTTGAAATCAACGACGACATAATCGTCCTCACCAGCCTGGACTCCTTCCTCGAGCTGTCCGTACTGCCTGAGGATGTTCTCCTTCATCTTGGCTTTGGCCTCCTCAGTGACAGTTATCTTGTAGTAAGGCAGTTTGTCTTCCTTAGAAACCTCGAAATCGATGTTGGGAGAAAGGCCAAGATCGAACTTGAACTCGAAATCAGCGCCATCAACCCACTCGTTCTCTTTCTGGGACTCACTCCCGATAGGCTCTCCGAGTATGTGAAGGTCGTTATCTTTGATAAACTTGTCCAGTTGCTCCGAAATGATGGAGTTAATGGCCTCATAAAGAGCCTGATCCCCATATAGTTTCTTCACCAGCTGAGCAGGAACCATTCCTTTGCGGAAACCCTTGAAGTCGGCGTTTCTTCTGTAGGCGGCAAGTCTCTTTTTCTCCTGCTCAGCGTAATCCTCTGCCTTGAGGTTGATTGTCACTTCGACGTTTAGGTCATCGACCTGATTCTTGATTACTTCCATAATATATTCTTTAAATTATAATATTCATTGTCAATTAGTTCTGCTGGGATATACCACCCTCTCATGATAGATCTGGGATAGATATCCCTTCAGGACTTCCTTGATCGTGTTAAGCTGGCGGATAGACACATCAGCCTCATCCAGCTGGCCAATTATGATCTTGCCCTCGACGATGTTCTCCACGAACTCGGAGAATGTCTCTGGCGAATTGTCTTTCAAGGTGCGCGCAGCGGCCTCGATGCTGTCGCAAAGCATAAGGATGACCTGCTCCTTGGTGCGAGGTTTCATACCCTTGTAGAAGAAGCAGTCGGCGTCAGAGGGATCGCCTCCCTCATTGAGGTATTTATTATAGAAATACCGGGTGTTTGAGGTACCGTGGTGGGTACGTATGAAATCAATGATGAGCTCCGGAAGATTGTGCTCCCTGGCAAGCTCAACTCCGTCAGGGACATGCTTGATGATGGCTTCGGCGCTCTCCTTCGGAGACAGGCCGTCGTGATAATGGGGACCGTTGCCAGAGAGGCTGTCATTCTCAATGAAGCACGTCGGGTTCAGCATCTTGCCGATGTCGTGGTAAAGCGCTCCCGCACGCACCAGGAGTGAGTTCGCCTCAATCGCCCTCGCGGCGGCATCGGCCATGTTCATGACCTGCAAGGAATGCTGGAAAGTACCGGGGGCTTTCCTCTCCAGCTCACGAAGCAGAGGGTTGTTCGTGTCGCAAAGCTCACGCAGACGGGAGTTGGACACCAGGCCGAACATCTTCTCGAAGAGATATATAAGGGGATAGCCAGCGACGTTGAGCATGGACCCTATAAACATGAACAGGACAGCCTGATAAGGGTCGTCACTGATCATCCCGATAAAGCGGAAGGCGAAATACGTGGCCAGCAGGCTGATAAAAACAATCGCGGCGGTGATAAACTGCTGCCAGCCCTGGTTGAAAAACTTGAAAGCGAATACCGCGACCACGCTCGCCACCGTGAACATCACATAAAGTGGGACGCCATTGGACGGGAATATCAGCAGAGGCATGAACGAGACGACGCATATCGGCAGGTTCATCTTGTTCTTGAAGAACGCCTCCAGATACAGAGCCGTGAGGGTAAACGGCACCATGTACATGAATTTCGGAGCGAACTTATTGACTATCATTGTAGTCAAGACCGCTATCAAAAAGACAAGCACAAGATACCAGAACCTCCTTGTGTCGCTGAATATCCTCTTGTTGAGGAAATATATGACAAGGAAGAAAAGGATGGTCAACACAAGGGCAAGCAAGGCATTCCCGAGCCAGAAAAGGATCTTGGGGCCTCCGTAGCCCATGTTATTCTCATACTCAACCTTGTACGAATCAAGCATCTGGGCTATTTCCGCAGTGACTATCTCACCTTCAGAGACAATCAGCTGACCGGCGCTCACAAAGCCTTGCGTGGTCGAGAGCCGGGGTGAAGACTCGGAATTCACCAGGTCTGTAGTCCTTGAGTCGAACTCCAGATTGGGAGTTATCAGCTCATAGACGCCGTGGGCTCTCAAAACGGAGTCAACATTGAACTTCGAATGCTTGGCAGAGACCTCTGAGAGCATCCTGGTTCTGGCATCCGACTCTTTATAAACTTCGGAAGCGGGCCTTTTCGAGGCTCTTTTATCCTTCTGGATATACACCACGGCAGTGCTGGGATCCTCACCTTTGTCCAGTTTAACCCCTTCGTCAGTGACCACTCCGTGGGAGTAGATATTCTCTAGGGATGAGATGACCTGAGGCCGGATGGAGGAATAGCCTCCAAGATCGATCGAACCAGCGGCTTTCAAGCTGTTATCGACAACATCATGCCGGTAGCGGTAGTAAGGTATCACCACCGACTTGTTCTTGCTCCTCTCTTCCCGGATCTGCTCCTCGCTCTTCAGGATAGGGAAATCGAACTGCGCCAGAAGCGTCTCATGAGTCCAAGGCGATCCCTTCCTGTAGTCATAAGCGAACTTCGCGCTCCTCGGGAAAACCAGCGTGAGGATCACGAAGATCAAAACCAGCGGGACAACCACCCTATAGTTAATTTTCACTTCCGGCTTGTTCATATCTTCTCTATTTGAAAGGACTGCCCGCCTCCTTGGCGATATATCCGTATGTCAGTTTATCAGTCAACCGGGGGAAAAGGTTATGAGCCAGCACAGTAGCCTTTCCGAGTCCTGTCAAGACCACTTGAGACTTTCTCTTTTCCAAGCCCTTCGCGAGATGGAGGGCGCAATCCTCAGCGCTCATCAGCTTCTCCTCTTTCAGCGGAGTCTCACCCTGCGGGGAGCCGTCGGCCGTCAGAGCGGCCTTACGCACATTCGACTCGGTGTAGCCAGGAGCGAACACCAACACGTTGAGCCCATCCTTAAGATGCTCAATACGAATCGTGTCGAGGAAGCCACGAACCGCGTATTTGGATGCGGAATACCCTGTCCTGGCCGGGAGAGCCGAGAACCCGGCAATGGAGATTACCCCCACAACCTGGCCCTTGGTCTCGAGCAGATACGGCAAAGCGTACTTGGTACACTGGACCGTACCCCAGAAGTTGACATCCATAAGGGAGCGGATCACACTCAGATCAAGATCCTTGAACATGGCCCTCATGGAGATACCGGCGTTATTCACGAGAATGTCGATCCGTCCGAACTTCTTGACCGTTTCCTCAACAAGGATTCGGCAGTCGTCCTCCTTTGTCACATCGGTCTTGACGCACAGTACCCGATCGGGATCCGGACAAACGGTGGGAGCTAGTTCCAGAAGTTTGTCATAAGACCTTGCGGCCATCACGACCTTGGCCCCGCGGGACGCGAACAAGCGGGCGGAAGCCAACCCGATTCCCGAGCTGGCTCCCGTCACGATAATGACCTTGTCGTTAAAGTATTCCTTATTCATTGATTATAAGATTCTTCGCTTCGCTCAGAATGACAGGCTATTTCACGGTCATGGCGGCTATGTCGTCTCCGTCATACAAGCCGGCATCGAGTTTGGCCTTGATCTCCTTGAAGGTCTTGAGAGTATATTCAACATCTTCCATGGTGTGGGCCGCGGTGCAGACAATACGGAATATGATCATGCCCTTCGGGATGACGGGATAGATAACCATCGAGCAGAAGATGCGGTAGTTCTCACGGAGATCCTTCGCCATCTTCGTGGCCTGGGCGATTCCTCCCTTGATGTGGACGGGAGTGACACAAGCCTGGGCCTCGCCGATGTCGAAACCTTCAGCCTTGAATCCTTCCTGAATAGCTCTCGTGACCTTCCAGCACTTGGCTCTGAGCTCGTCACCTTCCGGAGAATCAATGATTTCCATCCTCTTGATGTTACCCAGGACAAAAGGCATAGGAAGAGACTTCGCATACATCTGGGAACGCATATTGGCCCTCAGGAAATTGATGATGGCGTGGGGACCGGCGACAAAACCTCCGATCGAGGCCATGCTCTTCGCGAAAGCGCCGATGTAAAGGTCAATCTCATCCATAACACCGAAATGCTCTGAGGTTCCCCTACCGTGAGGACCGAGCAGACCGAATCCATGAGCGTCGTCGATAAGGATGCGGAAAGGATATTTCTTCTTGAGAGCGACGATCTCATCCAGCTTTCCGAGCGCTCCGGTCATGCCGTAAACACCCTCGGTGATAAGCAGGACACCTCCACCGTTCTCATCAGCTTCCTTACAAGCGCGGGCAAGAACCTTCTCGCAATCCTCCATGTTGTTGTGGCGATACTTGTATTTGCTGCCGATATGGAGACGGATACCGTCAAGCAGGCAAGCGTGGCACTCGGCGTCATAGACGATGACATCGTGACGGCCTGTCAAGGCATCAATCGTGGAGACGATACCCTGGTAGCCGAAATTGTAAAGGAACGCGTCCTCTTTCTTCTCGAAATCAGCAAATATCTTCTCCAGTTTCTCGTGATAACGGGTGTGGCCGGACATCATTCTGGCTCCCATAGGATAAGCCAGTCCCCAGTCTGCCGCCGCCTGGGCGTCCGCCTTGCGGACCTCCGGATGGTTGGCGAGTCCAAGATAGTTGTTAAGGGACCAGTTCAAGACGGGAATACCGTTGAAGGTCATGTGAGGGCCAAGCTCGCCCTCGAGCCTCGGGTACATGTAATAGCCGAAACCTTGCTCAAAGTACTGCCCTATAGGGCCGCCGGAATCTTTTTCGATCCTGTCAAAAATATCGCTGTACATACTAAAGTGTTTATATTCAGATTAATAATTAAACTATGCGTCGATGTTGGCGTAATGGGCATTCTCCTCGATAAACTGCCTTCTTGGCGGGACATCGTCACCCATGAGCATGGAGAATGTCCTTTCCGCCTCGGCGGCGTTCTCGATGGTGATCTGGCGGAGACGCCTCTTGGACGGATCCATGGTGGTGTCCCATAGCTGCTCGTCGCTCATCTCTCCAAGACCTTTGTACCTCTGGACCGTCACGCCCTTATCAGATCCCTTGCCAAGTCTGGCTGTGGCCTCGAAACGCTGCTCGTCAGTCCAGCAGTACTGTTCCTCCTTGCCCTTCTTCACCAGATAGAGCGGAGGGGTGGCGAGATAGACATAACCGTTCTTGATGAGGTCGAACATATAGCGGAAGAAGAAAGTGAGGATCAGACAGGCGATGTGGCTGCCATCGACATCAGCATCGGTCATGATGATGACTTTATGGTAGCGGAGCCTGCTGAGGTCCATTCTCTTGACCCCGTCCTCATCCTCCTGGGCCACTGTGACTCCAAGAGCGGTGTAGATATTACGGATCTCTCGCTGTCGAAAGCGCGGTCTCCGGCCGCCTTCTCGACGTTAAGGATCTTACCCCTCAACGGAAGGATGGCCTGGATGCGCCTGTCTCGGCCCTGCTTGGCCGTACCGCCTGCGGAATCTCCCTCAACGAGGAAGAGCTCGCACTTCTCCGGATCCCTCTCGGAGCAGTCGGCAAGCTTACCAGGCATACCGGCTCCGGTGAGGGCGGACTTGCGCTGGACCATCGCGCGGGCTTTGCGGGCAGCCTCCCTGGCGGTTGCGGCGAGGACGATCTTCTCGATGATCATCTTGCCCTCCTTGGGATGCTCCTCAAGATATTGCTCCATCGCGGCGGAAGTGGCCTGGGAAACGGCGGAGGTGGCCTCTGGATTACCAAGCTTGGTCTTGGTCTGTCCCTCGAACTGAGGCTCAGCGACCTTCACGGACACGACGGCCGTCAGACCCTCGCGGAAATCCTCAGGAGCAAGGTCTCCCTTGAACTTGGAGAGAAGGTTGTTCTTCTCGGCATAGTTCTTAAGAGAGCGGGAAAGGCCCATCTTGAATCCCTGCAGGTGGGTACCACCTTCGATCGTGTTGATGTTGTTGACGTAGGAATATATCTTCTCTGAGAAGCCGTTGTTGTACGACAGGGCGATGTCGATTGGGATGACCTTGTCGCTCTGGACGCAGATCGCCTCCGGGATAAGCTGGTTGGCTCCGGCGTCGAGGTAGTCGATGAACTCCTTGAGGCCTTCCTTGGAATAGAAGACATCCTTGCGGAAGTCCTGCTTCCCGGTGGGCTTGGAATCCCCGTTGGCGTCGGTTTCGAACACATCGACCAGTTCCCTCTCGTCCGTCAAGGTGATCTTTATTCCCTTGTTCAGGTAAGCGAGTTCCCTCATCCTGGCGGCGAGGGTATCGTACTTGTAAACGATAGTCTGGGTGAAAATGGTGTCGTCCGGGTGGAAGGTTATGATGGTTCCGGTGTCGGAGCACTCGCCGACGACCTCGACAGGCCCCAGGGGCTTGCCTTTGGAATATTTCTGCACATGAACCTTCCCTTCCCTGTGAATCTCCGCCACAAGGCTGTCAGAGAGGGCGTTCACGCAGGACACGCCGACCCCATGGAGACCACCGGACACTTTGTAGCTGTCCTTGTTGAACTTACCTCCGGCATGGAGGACGGTCATGACAACCTCCAGGGCGGAACGATGCTCCTTGGGATGCATGCCAGTAGGGATGCCTCGCCCATTGTCCGTCACCCTGATCGAGTTGTCAGGAAGTATAGTCACGTTGATCTCGTCGCAATAACCGGCCATCGCCTCGTCGATACCATTATCGACGACCTCATACACCAAATGGTGAAGACCCCTCTCTCCGACATCACCGATGTACATAGAGGGTCTTTTCCTGACTGCCTCAAGGCCTTCCAATACCTGAATACTACTGGCGGAATACTGTTCCTCCGCCTTCTTCATCTGCTCGTTCTCTAACATTTTCCGAATAAAAAATTTGCCCGTTTCAGGGGGTCTCCCATAAAACGGACAAATATACGAAAAAATCTATAAATTTAAGGTGATTCCGGCCGTTATCCACAGGTCTTTTTCGGAATAAAACGGAGATCGCTGGATCGACTCGCATAGAAGGTTGCCGGACTCGAGCCAGAACCCGATCTTGCGGTTGAACTGCCAGCCTCCCATAAGGCCCACATCGAACCACCCGGGCACTTTCACATCGTAAGGAACCATTTGCCAAGCGCCGTCCATTTCGTTCGAGAGCCTCCAACATTTGCCAAGTCTGGCACCAGCCCCACCGACGCAGACTCCAGCATATATCCTCGAAGTGATATCATATCTTGCCCTGACATCATAAGAAACCCTCGGAAGGGCGAGTCCGAAGTCGGCGTCATATTTCATGGTCGTCTTCCTGAGGTGAAGGGCACCATCAAAACGGAAGCCTCCGACTTTATAGTCAACAAGGGCATCGGCGTACAATAAGCTGTAGTCCGAGTACGACACAGTGGGCAGGAACCCCGTCAGAGCATAATTCTTCATATCGATTATGCCCATCCCGGAATCCATAATCCCATTACCGACAAGGGCGAAACCTCCGGACACTCCGACCTGCAGCCTCTCGCCGGCATTCCCCTCGATTCCTATCCTCGCGTTCACTTTCTCCACGGAGTTATCCATCAAAGGCGTCGCCATATTGAGCGGATTAATAAAGTGATGCCGTGATATGATCGAGGAATAAGTGTTCAGCTTGTTGCCTCCGGTCGCCTCCGCATAGAGACTCAGGCTGGGGGTCGCGTTGTACCTGAAATGGACGTCAGGGAATATGACGCCTCCCTTTGTCTGGAACATGGACATTTTACTTTCCGCCTCAGAATCCACTTTCCCATTCAGGAGCACCTCGATCCTTAGTCCAAGGCTCATGTCCAGTTTACCGTATGTCATACGATACTTAGGGATGAGGGCGAGTTTACCAGTGTTGGTCTCGTAAAGATTGCTGTACGAGATAGTCTGGGCCTCAAAGCCCAAAAGAGCGGCCCTGGTGGCGTCGAAAACAGGTCCGGCCTCTCCGGCGAGTGTGACAGCGCTACCACTCAGTTTCCGTCCGCTCCAACTGTCACCACCAAACCTGCCTGAAAGCCTGACATCGTAGAACACATATTTCTCGTCGTCACGATTGGAACGGATACGAGCATTCAAATTGACAGCGTTCAGGGAGCGTCTGAAAAGGGTGTCCTTAGCCATAATCCCCTCATATCCAGCGCCAAAGGACACAATCGCCTTATCGAAATTATAACTTCCTTCCACTCCGATGGTAGATAGGGCGTCATAACCTCCGAAAGACTTGCCTGACACCTTATCCACCTTGTAGCGATCATTTTCCTTCTCAGGCGCAAGATTGTTGTACTTCCCGAAATATGATCTGTGGCCCGCATAGACACTCATCTGGAACGGTCCTTTCATCTCAGGGCTGAACACGAAATCCAGCTGCGGATGAAGCGAGTATCCCGCTCCGGCTCTCAAGTACAGTTCCTTGCCCTGATACGCGTTTTTGTCCGGCTTCATGGCAAGCATGTAAGGCTTGAAATTATAGGCTCCCTGGTAAGGCTTCTCGAAAACCTCGTAACCGAAATCCATGTCGAACCTTAGGAGCGAGTCCGGAATGGCCATCCCGATCTGGGGCTTGTGGACCTCGGAGGGATCGCCCTGATAGGTGTTGGTAACCTCGACGGTCGGATTGATATTGTTCTGGGCGAAAGAGACCCCGCAGAAAAGCGTCGCGGCTATCGCCAATAAATTCTTTCTCATGTCCATCTTTCTTCTAGTTCATCAGGTTTTTCAGTTTGGAAAGCCTCATGCGGACGTTGTCCAGGACATCATCCGCGGTACCGGCGACTGGCTGGTAACCGTTGAGCACGCTCTCGAAGGTGGCCTTCGCCTGCGCGTAGTTGTCTTGCTCGGCGAAAGAGTCGCCCAGGACGATGAACGACTTGGCGAGCCAGTAATTCTGTCCGGCGGCCTTGGAGGAGAAGTCGTAAACCTTCTTCTCGACCGTGTCGTACTTGCCTTGGTCATAAGCGTCCTGGATCAGCATGTAGGCGGCCTCAGCGCCTTCATCTGTCGAAGGCTTGGAAGCGAGGACATTGAATATCTCGAACGCACGGGCCCTCTCGTTGGTCGAGAGCAGGGACTTGGCCTTGATGTAGTCAGCCTCCCTGAGCTCAGCCTCGCTGCTCTTCGTGTCCGCCTTAACTTTATCAGCGCAGGAAATGGCGGAAGAGAAATCTCCGGCCCTATAGGCGGAGCGGGTCATGCCGACCCTGGCAGTGTGCTTGTTACCCTCGATCTTGGCGGAGGAAAGCAAGGAGCTGAATCCTCCGTAGGCATCCTTATAACGCTGCATCTCATAAGACAGGCGAGAGAAATTCAACATGGCCGCCTCAGCGTAAGACGAGCCTGTCCCACCATCGACAGCCTTTTTGTACCAGTCGCAAGCCTGCTCTTTCTTGCCGAGGTAGCGATAGCATTCAGCCGTGTAGAAAACCGCCTTTCCGGCGTCAGCACCCGACGGATAACGCTCGAGGTAATTCTGCAGTGAGGCGAGAGCTTTATTCCAGTTTTCGGAAAGGTACAGCTGCTCAGCAGCGGCGAAATACATACCTTCCTTCTCCCCCGCTGTCTTGTCCTTAATCGCCCCGACCTTGTCGGCGTAGTCGATGAACTCGTCCGTCCTGCCATCTGTCTGGTAGATGGACTCGATCGCGGCCAATGCGTCACTCGCGTATTCAGTGCCAGGCATGTCCTCAACAACCCTCTTGTAATAACCGAGGGACTTGTCGTACTCGGACATATTCCTGTAGATCATACCAAGCTCAATCAGAGCCCTGGCGGCGATGGTCTTGTCATCGGTGTTGACCCTCAACTTGTCAAACGCCTTCACGGCCGCGTCATTGTTGCCGGAAGAGACATAAGCCCTTCCGAGCTCGTACATGGCCTCTGAATAATAACTGGCTGAAGGATTGTATTTCAGCGCCCTGGACAGGACATCGACCTTGCCTTTCTTGTCGCCGAGAAGGCCATACGCGATACCGGCTTTGTAGGCTGGGTAGAGATTGGACGAGTAGTCGAACCTCCGCATGGCGTCCTCATATTCCTTGACAGCGGTCTTATAGTCTTTCTTTATGAAATCACAGTCAGCTCGCCTCGAGGCGGCATCCTCCCCTTCTGAAGGATTCCTTTCCTGAAGATACTCGTCGAACCACTTGGCGGCATTCTCATAATCCCCCATACGGAAATAGCTGTAAGCCAAGTCATAAGGGATCAATCTTCCTTCCGGCTTACCGTCAAGGGCGGAATTGTTGTACAGTTCCTGGAAGGTCTCGACAGCCTTGTCGTATTGGTCGCCACGGTAGTAAGACTCACCGAGCCAGTATCTTGTGAGCTGGTTGAAAGTCTCCCTCTTGTCGGAATAGTATCCAGCGGCCTTGAGCAGCGGCACGGCGTCTCTCCAAGATCCGTTCTGGATCAGCTGATTAGCCCTCAAATAATTGGCCCTCATGTAGTTGGCCTTCTGGTTGTCGTCAAGGTTGTCAATATTGGCATAGGCGTCAACCGCTCCGGCATAGTCATGATTGTAGAGAGAAGCCAGGGCCATGTAGCTGTAGATCTGGTCTCCTTTCTCCTTCCCGGGATATCTGGCGATATACTCGTCGAAAACCTTGGGGTTATTGTTCAGGTCGAAGGAGAGCTTGGCGTAATTGAAATGCGCGTCCTCCTGGATGTCAGGATTGAATCCCAGCCCGGAGGCATCCCTGAAGGCGTCCAGGGCGGCGACTTTATTACCGGTCTGAATGTAGCTGTAACCCAGTTGGTAATTGGCTATCTGCCCGATTGAGTCCGTCCTGCTCGACATTCTGGAGAAATTGTCTATCGCCCCCTTGAAATCCCCGTTGGAGTAAAGGACAGTCCCGGCGTAGAACCAATCGTCACGATCCATGTCTATCCGGTCGCTCTCGATCTTGTCGTAGAACTCCTTGGCCTTGCCTGAATCACCGGTGGCGAGGTAAGATTCGGATATGATCCTGGCCAGATGGGATTTGCGATCATCCGGGACCTCGTCATAAAGCTTGACGCCGTTCTTAAGGACATAGGCGTAATCTTTCTGCATGAAACGGCACTCGGTCATGTAGTAATTGGAGATGTCCGTGAACCTCGCGTCCTTGCCAGCTTTCTCAAACCAGGAATAAGCCTCCTTGAAATCCTTCCGGGTATAGTCAATATAACCCATCGAATACCTTGAGGGAGCCGTGTAGTCCGAATATGGCATCTTCTCGTTCCTGGCGAAAATATCCCTCGCGCCGTCCAGGTCTCCCTCCTCAAAAAGGGCATACCCATGCTTGAACATGTATTCGGCTATCTGTCCCTTGTCCAGGAACTTGGAGTCGATAAGCCCGAATTCCGACGCGGCGGCGGCGTAGTCCTCACGGTCAAACAGGTTCAATCCGTTGTAGAAACGGATCTGGGGGACAAGCTTGGAGTACGGATAAGTCCCAAGATAATTTGCGACCATCGTCTCATACCCCTTCTCCTGGAGACGGACGGCACAGAGGATCCTATAACCCTCTGCCATCACATCTCCATTAGAGGATGCGATCTGGTCGAAAATGGTTCCCGCCCTCTCGAACATGCCATGGTCGTAGAGGTCAAGGGCATGGCGGTAACTGCCACTCGTCGGGTCTTGCGCCCGGAGCGCGAATCCCCCGAGCAGGACCGTAGCGGAAAGCAGCGCCGCGGTGAGTTTTCTTTTCATAACGATATCTTGCGAAAGTTTATAGTTCAAATCTACAATCCACAAATTTACTCATTATACTTAAAAAAAAGAAGTATATTTGTAGAATCATGGAAGACAAAACTTTGCAACCAACAAAAAACGAGCCGCTTGTCTCATTCAAGAAGGCGGACATCCAAGGTGGGGACAATGTGGTCATCTACGGTTTGGACATGAGCATTGCCGCCGGAGACTTCGTGTACATCGTCGGAAAGGTCGGTACCGGAAAGACATCCATCATCCGCACCATGATCGGAGAGAATCCCTTGCGAAAAGGGTTCGGAGAGGTCTGCGGATACAAACTCAACGGCCTGAGGGAGAGAGATATTCCCTACCTCAGAAGAAAAATAGGGGTGGTCTTCCAGGATTTCCAGCTGCTCATGGACAGGACTGTCGAGGATAACCTCGAGTTTGTCCTCCGGGCCACTGGCTGGAAAGACCGGAATGCCGCTGACAAGCGCATCCGCGAAGTCCTCGAGGACGTTGGCATGACACACAAAGCCCACAAAATGCCCCACCAGCTATCCGGTGGAGAGCAACAGAGGGTCGCGATAGCGAGGTCCCTGCTGAACAAGCCAGGCCTGATCATTGCCGACGAGCCCACGGGCAACCTTGACAACGAGACAGCCGACGGAATCATGCGTTTTCTCACCGGAATCAACAAAGAGGACGGAACGGCGATTGTCATGGTCACCCATAACCGGGGAATATTCGAGAAATACCATGGGAGGATATTCGTCTGCAAGGACGAGAAATGCGAGGAGAGCGTGGATGATGAGGTCATCGATCTCGCCTTGACAATCTGAGATGGGCAGAGAAGAACGATATTCCAAGATCCTGGACTGGTTTGAGAAAAACCAGCCTATGCCGGCGACCGAGCTCCACTACGACTCGCCATTCCATTTGCTGATAGCGGTCATACTGAGCGCCCAATGTACGGACAAAAGGGTCAACGCTGTCGTTCCACCTCTTTTCGAGCGCTTTCCTAAGCCGGAGGATCTCGCCTCAGCCACTTTTGAAGAAGTGTATCCCTTCATCAAAAGCGTCTCTTACCCGAATTCCAAGGCCGCTCACCTTATAGCCATGGCCGGGAAACTGGTCTCCGACTTCGGATCGGAGGTGCCATCGGACATCGACATGCTGATGAGCCTTCCAGGAGTGGGTAGGAAGACAGCCAACGTGATCGCCTCGATAGTTTACGACAAACCTGTCATCGCCGTGGACACCCATGTGTTCAGGGTCTCCCGTAGGTTGGGGCTGTCAGACGGAAAGACGGTGGACTCCGTAAGAAAGGATCTTGAAAAGAATATACCCGAGGCCCTGAGGGCCAAGTCCCATCACTGGCTAATACTCCACGGACGCTACACATGTGTGGCCAGGAAGCCCAGATGCGGAGATTGCGGCCTGAAGGATTGGTGTGAGGAATATGAGAAAAACTATAAACACAATAAATCACTTTAATTTTTAAAACATGAAGAGAATTGTACTTATCCGTCACGGCGAGAGCCAGTGGAACAAGGAGAACAGGTTCACAGGGTGGACCAATGTTGATTTGAGCGAGAAGGGTGTCCAGGAAGCTTTTGATGCTGGCAAAATCCTGAAAGAGAACGGGTTCACCTTCGAGGTGGCTTACACATCATATCTCAAGAGGGCCATCAAGACCCTGAACAACGTCCTTGACTCGATGGATCTTGATTGGATTCCCGTCAAGAAGACCTGGAGGCTCAACGAGAAGCATTACGGTATGCTCCAGGGCCTCAACAAGGCTGAGACAGCCCAGAAATATGGCGACGAGCAGGTCCTTATCTGGCGCCGCAGCTTCGACATCGCCCCTCACAACCTTCCCGAGGACGATCCGAACAGCGCCACGAGGGATCCCCGCTACGCCGGCGTTCCCGACCAGTACATTCCCCGCACAGAGGCTCTCAAGGAGTGCATCGAAAGGGTCATGCCTTACTGGGAGTGCGAGATATTCCCTGCCCTCAAGGAGCATGACAGCATCGTCGTCGTCGCCCACGGTAACAGCCTGCGTGGTGTCGTCAAGCATCTCAAAGGCATCTCAGACGCCGACATCGTGAAGCTGAACATTCCCACAGCTACTCCCTACGTATTCGAGTTTGATGACAACCTCAATCTCGTGAATGACTATTACCTCGCTGACCCCGAGGAACTTAAGCGTAAGCAAGAAGCGGTGGCGAACCAGGGTAAGGCCAAATAATTTTCCTCGTCATGCCCGGCGTTTCCAGTCGCGGGATCAAGGTTCCCGCCTCTCCTATCAGGAAACTCACTCCTTTCGCCGACGATGCGAAGTCGCGCGGAATGAAAGTGTACCATCTGAATATCGGGCAGCCGGACCTGCCTACTCCAAAGAAGGCACTTGACGCCCTCAGGCGGATTGACAGGACGACTCTCGAGTACAGTCCGAGCAATGGCATCAAACCATTGAGAGATACCCTCACAGGCTATTACGCCAAATTTGGGATCAATGTCACGGAGAAGGAGATCATTGTCACAAGCGGTGGCTCGGAGGCCCTGCTGATGGCATTCCTGAGCTGCCTGGATCCGGGCGACGAGATAATCATGACCGAGCCGGGATACGCGAATTATATTTCCTTCGCGGTCTCGGCCGGAGTGACGATCAAGACTGTCACTTCCAAGATCGAGGACGGCTTCGCCCTGCCTGGGGTTGATGACTTCGAGAAGGCCATCACGGGCAGGACGAAGGCGATCCTGATCTGTAACCCAAACAACCCTACTGGTTACCTCTATTCCAAGGAAGAGCTTTACAGGCTCAGGGACATTGTCAAAAAGCACGATCTCTTCCTTATCTCCGACGAGGTGTATCGGGAGTTCCGCTACACAGACGAGCCTTACCTCTCAGCGCTTTGCCTGCCCGGCCTGGAGGAGAATGTGATAGTGGTTGATTCCGTGTCAAAGAGATATTCCGAATGCGGAATCCGCGTCGGGATGATCGTGAGTCATAACCAATCCGTCCTTGACACGGTCATGAAATTCTGCCAGGCAAGGCTTAGCCCTCCCCTGCTGGGGCAAATCGTGGCGGAAGCCTCGATTGAAGGGACTGAGGAATATTCAAAGGAATGTTTCGAGGAATATCTCGGCAGAAGGAACTTTTTCATCGAGGGACTGCGCAAGATCCCCGGGGTCTATTCCCCTATGCCAAGAGGCGCATTCTACACCGTGGCCTCACTGCCCGTGGAAGACGCCGAGGACTTCTGCAAGTGGTGCCTTTCCGAATTCAGTTATAAGGACGAAGGCACTCCGGCGGGCTATGCGGGTGAGACCATCATGATGGCGCCGGCCGCGGGATTCTACAGCACTCCCGGCCTGGGGAAAAACCAAGTCAGGATGGCTTATGTCCTCAAAAAGGAAGACCTTGCCAGGGCGCTGCTGGTGCTTGAGAAAGCCCTGGAAGTTTACAATGCCTGATCTTCCATAATTTATTAATACCGACATGCTTCCGAGAATCATCCGGCCGCTGGCCATGGCGGCGATTTTGGCGTTCCTGAGCCATGGTTGTGGTCTCAGGGGCGGGAGTGACGCAAAGCTGGCCGAACCGGGAGTGTCCGAGGATCTCGCCAGTTTTAGGCGGGATGTCATCTCTGACGTTACTTACAAGATCACCCTTTCTATTCCTTCCGCAAAGGATTCCGCGATAACCGGCCGTGAGACAGTGTCTTTCAATTCTTCCTCGAAAGGGGTCATACCGCTGGACTTCACGCGGTCAGATGGCGAACACATATCGCTAAAAGCCCGGAAGGGACACAATTCATTCGATCTTGACTTCGTTTCCGACGACCGTTTCCTGAACAGGAACGAGGAGTATCTTTACAGTCTTTTTGTGCCGGCCCACGCCAGGAGTGCCTTCCCATGCTTCGACCAGCCGGACATGAAAGCCAGGTTCACACTCTCTCTGGAAGTGCCCCAAGACTGGACCGCGGTGTCCAACACAGCCGCCTTGGACACAGTTGACCTTGGCGGAAGCAGGAAGCGCATAGATTTCGCTCAGACTGAACCTATCAGCACCTACCTTTTCGCCTTTGTGGCAGGAAAATGGAGCAAGGCAAGTTCTGTTGTAGGCGAAAGAGAGATGACGGTATATTACCGCGAGACAGATCCGAAAAAGACCGCGCAGGTTCCCGACATCTTCGGCGAGGTCGGGCAGGCGCTCTCCTGGATGGAAAGTTTCACCGGCATCCGGATGCCTTTCAGCAAGTATGATTTCGTGATCGTCCCCAATTTCCAGTTCGGAGGGATGGAACACCCGGGAGCGATCCTCTACAACGAACGGACAATGTTCCTTGGCGAGAAGCCGACGCCGGATGAGCGTCTTGCCAGAATGAAACTCATTTCACACGAGACAGCGCATCTTTGGTTCGGGGATCTTGTCACCATGCGCTGGTTCGACGAGGTCTGGACGAAAGAGGTTTTCGCCAACCACCTGGCGGCAAAGATGGTGGAGCCCATGTTCCCCGACATCAACCACGACCTGAGCTGGCTGAAAGGCTACCTCGCGCCAGCTATGGACGAGGAAAGGACGGAAGGGGCGACCGCCATCCGTCAGGATCTTCCGAATCTCGCCGATGCCGGACTGATCTACAACAATATGGTCTATGACAAGGCTCCCGTGATGATGAGGATGCTGGAGGAATATATCGGCTCTGATGCGTTCAAGGAGGGACTCGGGAAGTACCTCGAGCGTTTCTCCTACTCCAATTCCACATGGGATGACCTGGTCGCGATACTGGATTCGTTGAGCGACAAGGACATCATGGCCTTCAGTAAGTCATGGGTCAATGAGCGTCGCGGTGGAGACATGATTGGCACATTGAGGTCTTTCGCCGACGGCAGCAGGCACGGCGACACCGATCCTGAGACCATTAGAATGGCCTCGATACTTCTGGCCAAAGAAGACTACCTAAAGGGCAACTCAACTCCCCAGAAGTACCTGTCTTTCCTTCTGGATCATCTCGGAAAAGAGACGGACCCCATCATTGCGTCAACAATAATCTCTTGCGTCCGTGTCCCGCTGAATGATCTCATGGACGGGCGTGAGGCTGTGGAGCTACAGCTGCTGAACCTGTCCCGTTCCCACTCGCTTGAATCCTGCCGGCTCCAGCTCAAAAGGCTTCTCGCCTCTTGCTGCACCAGCGAAAAAGTTGTGGGAGCAATTAGAGAAGTCTGGGCGAAGGAAAGCGACAACTCCCTTACAGTCAATGACTACATGTCTTTCGCTTGCCAGCTGGCGATAAGGCTTCCCGACAAGGCTGACGAGATTATCCGCACCCAAAGGAAGAGGCTGGACGGAAGCGATCCTTCCAGGATATTCAACAAGAACAACCTGAATCACTTCGATTTCGTCTCCCGGGCCGCGATGCCCGACCAGGCCGTAAGGGACTCGGTTTTCAGCGAGCTTCTGACCACCCCAGGAAGAGCCGTCGAGCCTTGGGCTGAAGAGGCGCTTGGATACCTCAACCACTTCCTCCGGGAGTCGGCTTCTGTCAAATACATCAGACCGGGTCTGGACGCCCTGCTGGAAGTCAAGGCTACCGGGGACATCTTCTTCCCCGGGAAGTGGTGCGGGGCGCTCCTTGGCGGACATCGCTCTCCGGAGGCTCTTGGCGAGCTCAACTCATTTTTAAAAGACAACCCTGACTATCCGCGGTTGCTGAAGAACAAGCTCCTGGTGGCGGCATACGGATTGCAGCGTGCGAATGGCGTTAAAGAATTTTAGGAATGGCTAATCTGAAATCCCTGGCTAAGGACACGGCCATATATGGCCTGAGCAGCATTATCGGGAGGTTCCTGAACTATCTTCTGGTTCCCCTATATACTTATGTGATAAACGCTTCCAGCGGAGGTTACGGAGTAGTCACGAATCTCTACGCCTACACCGCCCTGCTGCTTGTGATCCTGACCTACGGGATGGAGACCACCTTCTTCCGTTTTTCCAACAAGGAGGGAGAGGATCCGGACAAGGTATATTCGACGATCCTGACTTCGGTACTGACGACCTCGGTCCTATTTGTAGCCCTTGTTATCGGCTTCATAAGGCCGATCTCATCCGCAATGGGCTATCCGGACCACCCGGACTACATCTGGACAATGGCTTTGACCGTGGCGATCGATGCGTTCCAGTGCATACCGTACGCCTATCTGAGATACAAGAAGCGTCCCTTAAAGTTCGCCGCCCTTAAGCTCGGATTCATATTCCTGAACATATCCCTGAACCTGCTGTACTTCGTATTCCTGCCGAAACTGGGCGTCAATCCGTTCGGTATCTACGACAACGGCATCCAGGTTGGCTGGGTGTTCTATATCAACCTCTTCTGCACCGCCTTCATGACGCTGTTCTTCTTCGGGGAACTGAAGGGATTCAAGTCCGGTTTCGACTGGAGCCTCATGAAGAGAATGCTCTCTTACAGCTGGCCGATCCTGGTGCTCGGAATCGCTGGAATCCTCAACCAGACAGCATCCCAGATCATATTCCCTTATGTCTATAAAGGCGAGGATGGGGCGGCTCAGCTCGGAATATATGGTGCCTGCATCAAGATAGCCATGATCATGGCAATGATCACCCAGGCCTTCCGCTATGCCTACGAGCCTTTTGTTTTCGGAAGTTCCTCTGAAAGAGACAGTAAGGAGACTTATGCGAAGGCCATGAAGTATTTCATAGTATTCACGCTCCTGGCTTTCCTCTGCGTAATAGGGTTCATGGATATCCTGAAATACATAATCGGAGAGGACTACAGGGTTGGACTTAAAGTCGTGCCTATCGTCATGGCTGCCGAGATCCTGATGGGAGTGTATTTCAACCTGTCTTTCTGGTATAAACTCACCGACCAGACACTCTGGGGCGCCCTTTTCTCGGGAATAGGCTGCTTGGTTCTGTTCGCGATCAACATCATCTTTATTCCGAAAATCGGATATATGGCCTGCGCATGGGCTGGAGTTGGAGGCTATGGCACCGCCACGCTGCTTTCGTATTTCGTAGGGCAGAAGAAATATCCTATTGACTATCCTCTCAAAGACATATTCCTCTACTGCCTCGCTGCGGCCGCTCTTTATGCCTGCATGGTCCTGGCCAACGATCACTTAGGCACTTTGGCCGCTCTCGGAGTCAACGTCGTCCTTATCATTGCCTTCTGCGCGCTTATCGCCTGGCGTGACTTCCCGCTTTCATCCCTCCCTGTCATCGGGAAATATTTCCGCAGGAAAGCTTGACCATGTCATTCTGAGCGAAGCGAAGAATCTGAATCAAGTGAAACGACTGAACAAGGAGATACTTAGACTCGCCCTACCGAGCATTCTAGCGAACCTCACCGTTCCGCTGGTAGGACTGGTTGACATCGCCGTGGCCGGACATCTGGACTCTTCGGCCGCCGCTCTGATCGGGGGAATATCCGTCGGCTCACTGATGTTCGACATGATGTACTGGAACTTCGGTTTCCTGAGGGCCGGTACCGGAGGACTCACGGCGCAAGCCTACGGCCGGGAGGACTGGGAAGCTTGCCTGGCGCTCCTGAAGAAAGGGCTTGGAGCGGCTATTATCTCGGCTCTTTTCCTAATCCTCATCCAATGGCCTTTCCAAAAACTGATGTTCTTGTTCGTGCATAGTTCCGACGAAGTAAGAACACTGGCTCTCAAGTACTTCCACATCAGGATTTGGGCGGCGCCAGCGACTTTGAGCCTGATGACCCTAAGAGGTTGGTTCATCGGGATGCAGGACACATTCTCTTCTATGCTGACTGACATAATGGTCAACGGTATGAATATCGTCGCCAGCATCCTGCTGGCCCTCGGCATCCCGGGTTCTTCCTTTTCCGGCATCGGTTTCTCCGGAATCGCCTGGGGCACATTCATAGCCCAGTACTCCGGCCTTCTCACCGCCGCCACCATCTTCACGCTTAAATACCGCCAACTTTCGCGGCGTGGCGCGGCGCCCGACAGCACCTTGGCCAGTTCGACCCATGCCACCCTCGGCACTGTAAGAGGGAGGGAGTTCTTCAGCGTGAACGGGGATCTGTTCGTGCGATCGCTGTGCCTTATGGTCGTGTACCTGGCATTCACCGCCATCTCGGCCCGTTTCGGCGACACCCTCCTCGCCATGTGCTCAATCATGATGAAACTCATGATGATCTTCTCCTATTTCACAGATGGTTTCGCTTTCGCCGGAGAAGCTCTCACAGGACGCTTTGTCGGACGCGGGGACAAGCCCGCTTTAGTCCAGACGGTAAAATGGACCTTTATCTGGAGCATGGGGATAGGCTTGTTTTTCGTGGCGATCTATGCTGCCGCTGGCACACCGATGTTCCACCTCATGACTTCAGACAACACCGTTGTGGAAGCGGCCAGGGCATTCCTTCCCTGGCTAGTCGTTATGCCCCTGTTCGGATGTCCCGCTTTCACATGGGACGGCATCTACACCGGAGCCACCGCTACAAAGGAGATGAGGGACTCCAACCTGTGGTGTGTCCTGGCCTTCGCGGCAGTCTGGATCCTGGGATGGGTTATTTTCAAACCGACAGGCGGCGAGAGAGTCCACCTGCTCTTCGCCGCCTATTACGCGCACCTAATCTACAGATCAGCCTATCAGACACTTAAATACAAGACCGCGATTCTGGGCAGGGCATGAGTCAATATTCCCGGATCTCGAAATCACCAGCCAGTCCGTATTGACGGAAAATGTATTGAGAACAATCCATCTTACCCGCGACTTCGTTCCAGTGGCCGGGGCCTACCATGGTGGTATGACCGACATGGTGAGGGCCATAAAGGTTGTGAAGCGATCCGATGACGCGTACATCCACCTCGTTCTTGCCTTTTTTGAGAAGCCCCGACAAATCGATTTCCAAAGGCTTCCAGCCGATGATCCCGGCTTTCTCCCCATTGACCAGGACTTCAGCCACCGTGCCATGAAGTTCGTCCAGCGCCAGAAGGTAGTGCCTTGAAGGGTCCTCAACCGTATAATCTCTTGAATACGAGACAGACCAGGAGTAGAATGGCATTCCCTGCCCGCTCCACCAGCCTTTACCCAATGTGGAAGGTGGCGCGATCGTCCACCCTTCCGAGCCGGGGACTACGGAGAAATCACCGCAGATGAACGCGTCGGAAATCTCAGCGAACACGCTCATGTGAGGAATGTGCAGGTCGACGATGTTCCTGCCTTCCTTGGCGAGGGCGGAAATGTCGAAGCAACCGGTCCGGGCATCCAGCGGGTGAACATCCTCCATCAGTACCGGAGTTCCTCCATTGACCGTGACTTTCCAGAGCCACGGTTTCTCGCATACCAGTTTGAGAGTTGACCGATCGGTACCTGGAGCAATTTGGAAATAGTACCGGACATGGATATCCCCGATCTTGATGGTATCAGCCTCAATGGCTTCCTGCCTGTACTGGACAGCGCTCTCCCAAGGGTTTTCCATCCCGAACCTGGCATACAGGTCCCTGCTTGCCTTGACAACGTAATCATCTTTCCGGAAAAGAGTTCCGTCAATATAGATGTCGCAGGCATCAAGAGTCAGGTAATTGTCGGACAACCTTCTGACTCTTAGTCCGGAATCAGGCTGGAGAACGGAACCCTTCTCGGAAGGCACTGAAGGCTTTCCCCCAAGCGAGACCCTCTTCCGGGACGCGAAAAGAAGCAGATGGCCCGCCGGAGGAAGAGAAAAAGAAGCCTTGACCTCCCCCTTGCCGGCGGGCTCGGATGGGTAGGAGAACTTCTCGCCAGTCATCGTGTCATATTCGATCAGACAGGAGCCTGCGATTGTGAGAGTACCTCTGGAAACTTCTGTCAATGAGGAATTTGCGAGGAAGATCAATTCCCCGTCTCTGTACTCCCGGCGATGGTGGTATAGTCCCGTTCCTTCAAGGTCCCCGAAAACGGCTCCCCCTTTCGGGACATCTGTCATCTTCTCTCCCTTGTTCATCCAAACGGCCTCACCACCTTGACTTTCAAAAGCAGCCAGCAGCGCTTCTGTCTCCGGATAAAGGACCTCAACCTGCTCCGGAATCACGACCACCGAATAGGCCCTCCGCCCGACGATGAACTTGCCATCCTCGGCCTTTCCCAAATCTTTGATGATGTCTTCCGATCCGAGGTCATATTCATACTGATCCTTCTCCAATGAAGTCACAAACGCTTGGAAAGCATTCCCAATCCGCTGAACTTCAGGATTGTTATACCACTCGGAATCATATTGCCAGACGGTGTTGGTCGGCTCGATCACGAGAATATCATTCAGCTGCTTGCCTTGGCTGAGCACCAGTGAGAGGCGGCCGACATGGTCGTTGAGAAGCTTGTAGTCTTCTCCCCAAGGAGAATAGCGAGTGAAATAATCAGGGTAGTCCATCTTCCTGGCGCCCTCAACCGTCACATTCGAATAATGCTGGTTCATGAAGTTGATGCCGAGCGCATATTCCCAGTCAGCCAGACGCTTCATGTCTTCGAAGGTCAAGTCCCATCCCGCACCGCCATAAGTCTCGCACAAGACACGCTGGCGGCCGCATTGGTTAGCCACACTCCTGACTTCTTTCACGGACCTGATATTGCCAAACTGGGCATCGACAGATTTCTCGTTGAAATCATTGAAAAGCATGTCGATAGCCGGCATCTGATGGTAACGGTACATGGCCATGTTATCGGGCCCCATAGCTGTCCTTGGCCAATCATGTTCCCAATAGTGTCCCGTCCAGATCATCCCATGATCCTCGCAATACTTGGAATAAGGGACGGACCAATGCTCCTCGAAAAGGCGAAGTCTGGTCTGGGCGTAGTCCCTGCGAACCTTCTTCCAGTCACCGACTTCCTCGGCCAGTTTCGGAAGGTTTGGCAAGAGGTCATATCCCCAGTCATTTTTGAATTCCTCGAACATGGCGGGGGTGAAGAAAGGGCACCAGGGCTCATCGGAGAATGATCCGTGAAGGAGTGGAGCGAGGTCCTCCCCGAACTCCTTCTCGTAGCCGCTCATCGTTATCTCAAGGAATTTCCCAGTCACACCGGGATAGAGCAGATCGACATAAGGATAACCTCCGGTCCAGGCCGACATGCCATGCACAACCTCTCCATTCTCGGCGGTATAGAGGTAATATACTCCCGGCTTTCCTTTATAATAATCAAGATTGGAGGAGATGTCGACAAAGTCCTCGCCTTCCTGCCTCAGGAAATATGAATACCCAGACAGGTCTTCCGGGAGAGACTCAAAACGGTGCGGCCGCAGCCGGATTGTATGATCCCATGACTCAGGCATTTCCCGCTGTACATGGCCACCGGCAAAACCACTCGGATAGGAATTCTCGTCATATATCCAGATGTCCAGTCCCAGTTCCTTCGCTTTCTCGACACTGTAGCGGTAGAGTTCGAACCATTCTTCGGACAGATAATCTGTCTCAAGTCCCGGACGAGGATGGATGAACGCTCCTCCGAAGCCCTGCTCCTTGAAAAAGCGCAGGCCCGAGTCAATGTCCCCACGGTTCACACGGGCATTCCATGTCCACAGCGGCGCCGGCCTGAACTCTTTCCCTGGCTCGGCGAAGGATTTCTCAACCTCCTTGAAAGTAACAGTCACGCGACTCGCCCGCTCCTCACAAGAGACAATGGTGGAGAGTATGGCCAAAAACAACAGAATCCGTCTCATATCCTATCATCATCAGTTATTTCCCGAAGCACTTTGCAGGGATTGCCCGCAGCCACACACCCGGACGGCAGGTCATGAGTAACCACACTCCCGGCAGCCACGACGACATTGTCCCCTATCGTGACCCCTGGAAGGACCTGGACCCCGGCACCGAACCAGACGTTGTCACCAACAGTGATAGGCTTGTTGAACACGAGCCACCGGTTGCGCTGATCTGCGAGCAAGGGGTGGCCGGCCGTATGGAATCCGCATCCTGGACCGATCAGCACATGATTCCCGAAGACGACCTTGCCTCCGTCCAGGATAGTCACGCCATGATTGGCGAAGAAATCCTCCCCGACCTCGATATTGTAACCATAGTCACACCAGAAAGGGGGGTAGATGTTGATCCGCTCCCCTATCTTCCCGAAGAGCTTTGAGAGAATCGCCCTGTGCCCCTCGAAATCCATCGGAGCCAGTTGGTTGTACTGGTGGCAAAGATCTTTAGCGGCGCGGACCTCCGCGATCAGCTCTTCGTCATTGCCAGCGTTATACAAATGTCCGGCATCCCTTTTTTCTTTTTCGGTCATCCTCATTCGTGTTGGTTGGATCGAGGTACCCTACAAAAAGAAATTTGATCCCGCCCATAAGGGCGAGATCAAATCTATTTAAGGGCTTTCTCAATAGTCTTGGCGATATCCTGCCAGTGTGCCTGGGTAGCGGTATCTGAAGACTTGGCTTTGGCTGCCTTCTTCTGAAGATCCGTCAAAGTGCCGAGGATCAGAGCCCTGCCGTCAGTCCCGGAAGCACCCCTTCCGTTAACCGCATCGATGGCGGCGCTGACAAACCTGCGCTGGAGATAACGGCGATAGCTATCGGTAGCCTTGCCCTTATACAGCTCAGAGAAGATCATGCCGGTCAGGTCGGAAAGGTATTCCTCAGGTTTGTAGTTGGCGGAATCGTACTGAGAGAATTGCTCAAGACGGGTAAGTTTGGAAATGTCGAACAAGACTGAAGGGCTGACGACATTATCCACCAGAGAGTAAAGATAGCTGTCGGGACGATCGGTAATGTTGAAAATATAAGGAACTTCCACAAGCCATGACGGTTTCTGGAACAGATTCCTGTTCAGGAAATCCAGGGCTTCCTTCTGACGCTCCTTGGGCACGGCCTCGTACACGGGGCCTGCCTGCTCGATGCTCTTGTAGGTGATGTAACGTCCTCCAATGTTGGCGGCGACATGGCCGAGGTAGCGGTTGTACTGTCCGGTCAGGGCTGAATACATACGGCTGACGTTCCTGTACTGGTCACCTTCCTCAGCGTTCCACTCGGGAATCTGGCCGATAATACGCTTGAGATTCTTGATACCGTACTCGCTTGCGGTGACCGAGTTGTCACCGAGGTCCTCACTCTGGGCCCTGGGATCGGCATCATAGCCTTCTCCACCGAACCAAAGTTTCGGATTGGCGGCCAACCTCTCGATTATGACCTTGTTCCAGTAAAGATGATCCTCCTTGGGGGTCTTGTAAGGAGTAGCCTTGTAGCCATATTCAATAGCCCACTTGTCGTAGTCGTTGATCCTGGGATAAAGTCCGGCCTTACCGATATTATCCTCAGGCTGCGCAACATAGTTGAAACGGGCATAGTCCATGATACTGACCGTGTGACCGTTCTTCTCGACCCACTCCTTGTCACGGAGTTTCTCCACGGGAGTCATGAAGCTTGAACCTTTGTTGTGACGGAGACCCAAAGTATGTCCGACCTCATGTGAGGAGACGAAACGGATAAGGTCACCCATCAGCTCCTCGTCATACTTGAAAGCGCGGGCCCTGGGATCGACAGCGCCAACCTGGATCTGATACCAGTCGTGAACCAGAGTCATGACGTTGTGATACCAGCCGATGTGGCTCTCGAGGATCTCTCCTGACCTCGGGTCATGGACATTGGGGCCATAAGCGTTGGCTGTGGGAGAAGCGAGGTAACGGATCACGGAGAAACGGGCATCCTCAAGGCTCATATCAGGATTGTCCTCGGGCCATTCCTCGGCGCGGATAGCGTTCTTCCATCCGGCCTGCTCGAAAGCTTTCTGCCAGTCATTGACACCGGCGATCAAGTACTTCCTCCACTGCTTGGGAGTAGCCGGGTCGATGTAATAGATTATCGGCTTGATGGGCTCCACAAGCTCTCCCCTCTTCTGCTTCTCGACATCCTCCGGACGGGCTTCAAGACGCCAACGGGTGATAAACCTCATGTTCTCGACGCCCTGCTGGTCGTCCGTGAACTTGCTGTAACCGTCAGCGAAGTATCCGACACGATTGTCCACAAGCCTGGGCTGCATGGGAGTCTCAGGAAGGAGCACCATGGAAGTGTTCAGGACGAGGGTCACAGTACCAGCTTCCCTACCGGCGGGAAGAGACTGGGAACGCATGGGGCTCTGTCCGCCACCGCCGAAGCTCGGGGTCGGCTGATTATAAGTATATGTCTTAGTGACAGTAACTTCCGTATTGATAGGATAAGTTCTGACGCTCTCTATGAAGCTCGCGTCACCCTTGACACCACCGAGATTCATCTGCCTCTTGGACGTCGAATTGAGCGAGAACGCCTGGACGTCTCCCTCGAAAAGGTTTGTGACCTTAACTCTCGTGGTACCGGGAGAAGAGGTCTTCTCAGGCTTGATCGAGGCGATAATCGGGTTCTCGGAACTGACCTTGACCGCTTTCTGGATGTCCTGTCCCTCATCCGCCTGGATCACCAAGGCGTCAACGCGGAGGAGCAGGTTGCCATTGGAAGCTTTCTCCCAATAAATCATATTCTCAGTAACTTCCTCACCTCCATACTGCGAGGCACCGGGAGTGTTGCTGACATAACGGGTAACCGCCAGAATCCTGCGGCCGAGGATGTTGTCCGGTATTTCGAAATACCAATCCTTCTCATTGTGAGCCACACCGAACAAACCCGGTGTCACGGTTAATACCGGAGCGGGCTTTTCAGCTTCCTCTTTCTTTTCGGGATCGGGTTTCCCAGCCCCCGGACGACCGCCCTTGGGCTGAGCCAGAGCGATGTTGGAAGTCGCCACAATGAGGGCGACTAGAGTGATGATGATTCTTTTCATATCTGTCTTTTGTCAAGTTTTGGTGAAATATAATGAATAATCCCGAATTATGGGCAAAGAACCTCGGCAAAATCTTTCACTGAAACATTTAAATCGCCTTTTTTAGTTTTGGCGACAGCCTCAGAGAATGTCTTAAGGCAGAGAGGACAGGCGGTCACAATCGTTTGGGGATCATTCGCGAGGAGGCTTTCAAGTGACGCCTCCGAGATCTTCGATCGGTCTTTAGTGTCCAGCGTGAGACTGCCGAGACTTCCACCGCAACAGATACTCTCATCATATTCTTTCGAAGCTTTGACAAGGTTGCCGACCTTCCCAAGGGCCGCACGGGGCTCAAAATAAACTCCACAGCCGCGACCGAGCTCGCAAGGATCATGATAGACCAGTCTCTCGCCTTTATTCTGGACATTGAGTTTCCCCGCCGCGATCAATTCATTGATAAACTGCGTGTAATGGACGACTTTTATACCTTCGAGTCCATATTCTTCCTTGAATATCTTGTAACAAATCGGGCAGGAAAGGACCAGGGTGTCGCAGCCGGATTCCTCGATCATCTTCTTGTTGGCCTCGATCACAGCAGCCGCGGCTTCTGTCTTTCCGGCGAGCATCAGAGGCCTTCCGCAGCAGATTCCGCCATCACGGTCGGCGAAAGCATAATCCACCCCAGCTGTCTTGAACACTTTCTCCACCGACTTGATTATCCTCGGCGTTAGATGCGTCATGCAGCCGGCGAAATATAAGACCCTCTTATTCGCCGGAGCGGTTTCCGGCAATGGTAGGTAGGAGTAGTCGTATGGGAGGGCGTTGTTGACGGTGGCGCGCTGGGCACGGCGGAGAGAAGGAGCATCCACACCGACAGGGCACAAGGCATGGCACTTGTCACACATCAGGCACTTTTCAGCTATGTCATTGATCTTCTTCTCGTTATGCCTTCTCAAGAACCTAATGAAATACACCGAAGAAAACTTGAGATTCTTCTTCTGCACATTCATCGGGCAAGCGTCAAGGCACAATCCACAACTCGAGCAGGCATAGATCTCCGCTTCAGCCACACCTTTCCTGGGATGGTTTGGTTTGATCCCGGCGTTACGCAGCAGGATCCAAAGCACCTCGGTCAGGATGTGCATGTAGCGGCTGAAAGGCATAGCCGCAAAGAAAAGCCCCAAGCAGATCGAATAGGCCCACCAGGTAGGCATGAACCAGAGTTTGTCGCCAAAGATCAGATGCCAGAAATGATTGACCGGGACCGTCAGGAAACTTCCTCCGCTGAGGTCGGCGGTGAAACTCTCCGCCAAAAGCCTTAGCGGGAATATCAGCCACAAACTATAGAGAGCGACCCTATCCGCGAAAGAAGGCTTGGTCGTGTGCCGCATCCCAAGGACTATGGACCTGAATCTCTTGAAAATAGCCAGGGCGATTCCCGAGAGGACATATAACAGGAAGAAGTCCATCAGGAAGAAGAAGAACGAACCGCGAAGAGTCGTGTGTCCGGGATTCATCCAGACAAAATACCTGTAGAAGATCGGATAGAAAAGCCCGCCACGAGTGACATTGAGCCTAGCCGGCACGAACAATGCGACCTCGATATGGCCGAGGATGATGATCATGAACCAACCGAAGGCAATAGCTGAGTGCATATAGCCCAGAAGGGGTTTGCGCTGCCAAATCTTGGTGTGGAACAAGCAGTCGCAGAAAAGGTCCTTCAGGTTCTTGAGAGCCGTTTTGGGAATAAACAGCGACTTGACGAACTTGATACGGTCCGACTTTGGGATAGCCGCGAGCAGCCTGATGAGGCCAACGCCTATCCAGCTGAACATGAACGCCACTCCTATTGTAAAAGGAAGGACAAACGGACTGAAACCGGACGGGATCCTGTCGATCACCTCCGGATCAGCGGCCTGGGCGGCCAAAGCAAAAAACAGAGGTGTCATTTCTTTGAATATACTTTAGTTATCGACATGATGAGATGCCTGGTGTTGATTCCCCGGGGACAGACCATCGAGCACTTCCCGCACAACTGACAGGCCCGGAGAGTCTCCAAAGCCTTGTCCGGCTTGGCGTTGAATATGTCCTCCATAGCCTCCCTAAGGCTGGTGTGGACAAACTTACCGGCCGTACAGACAGCCGTGCAACTACCGCAGGCCATGCAGATCCTGGCGTCAGGCTCGATCGAGAGCAGCTCGTCATATTTTTCCTTATCAAACAAGTCCAGGTTGATCCTGGAACTGGGCACTAGGCCGAATCCGAAATCTACCATCTCTCCTTGACGAGTTGCTTGTAGTTCTTAGCGTCGGGGAATATCTCCGTAAGGTACCTGTCCACCTCCATGGCCGCCGCCCTGGCGTCAGCCAATGTCTCGGGCAATGTCTTGGGGCCTGTAGCGGCGCCAGCGAGGAATATTCCAGGAATAGGACTTCTCTGACCGGCGGCGATTCCGGAGCGGACAGCGAAATACCCGTCATCCTCCGCTGGCATCTCAAGAAGGTCGCCGATGACTTTCCCTGCTGCGGAAGGACGCATCCCGGCCATCAGCACCAACAGGTCGAGTGTCACCTTCAAAGGCTTTCCGGCGACTGTATCCTCCGCCTTCACCAAGAGCGTACCATCGTAGTTCTCAGAGACTTCCGCCACTCTTCCCCTAATGAAACGCACTCCATATTCCTTTTGCGCCTTGAGGTAGATGTCCTCATAGTGACGACCGAAAAGACGCAGGTCCATGTAAAAGCAATACACTTCAGCCTTGGGGAAAGCCTGTTTCATCTCGATAGCCTGCTTGACAGCGGTAGCGCAACAGACCTTGGAACAGGAGCGGCAACCCGCTTTCTCGTCCCTGGACCCTACGCAATGGGCGAACCCGATCTTCCCGGGATTCTCGATACGGCGGTCAGATCCTGTCTTGAAATAGGCCTCCAGGTCAGCGTTGGTCATGACCTGGTCATAGATTCCGTAACCATATTCCTCCTTCTTCACGGCGTCGAAAAGGTCGAAACCGGAAGCGACGAGGACAGCGTCCGAAAGAACCGTAATGCCATTGGTGAGTCGCACATTGTAGGACTTGTCCAGACGGTTGATCGCCCTCACGTCGGTGTCAGTGAAGCATTTCACGCCTTCGGTTCCCCTGAGGAGGCCGCCAAGGACCTCATCTGCGGGGACACTGTCGGGGAAAAGCCTGTCCCACTTGGCGAGATGTCCGCCAAGTTTTGGGGACTTCTCGATCAAAATGACATTATAGCCCATCCTCTGAAGCTGGGCAGAGGCCTCGAGCCCGGCAGGCCCGCCTCCTATAATCAATATATTGTTCTTCATATCAGATTTATTTCAAACAAGAACAAGGGAATGGCATGCCAAGGTCTTTGCCACCTTTTCCGAGATACTTCTTGGCAGGATCATACTCGACTCCCATTTTATCCAGAAGTGGCTCAACACCAACCTGATGGGTCTGCAATCCGAGATCCCAGGGGTCATATCCCATCACGAGTCCCGCGACCTCCTCATAAGTCAGGGCGGGGATTCCGTGACCATCCTGGCCATAAGTCTTGCCGGTTGACTCCGCGATGACATACTGCCACCTGTCAAGGAAGTACGGGCAACCCGGGCAATTGGTTATGATGAGATCCGGCTTGAAAGGCTCCATGCTCTCGAATTTCTTGTGGGTGTTGGACAGGGAATATCCCCTGTTGCCCTTTATGAAATACTGCCTGAAACCGAATCCGCAGCAGTGGCGACGCTCCGGATAGTCAACGATCTCCCCCCCCCAGGCCTCGATCATTCCGACGAGGACATAAGGATATTCAGCACCTCCGACCCCTTTTGAAGGGAACATCTTAGAGTAATGACAACCAATATGTTCCACGACCTTAAGCGGCTCGCCGGTATGGACATTGACCAGCTTCCGGACCGCCTGAGCGGCGATCTGGTTCCTATATTTATAAATAAGGTCACTGGCATGGATCAGGAACTTCGGTTTGGCGAACTCAAGTTTGCAGGATTTCCAAAGGTTCTCCCTAATCTTGGCCTCCAGTTCAGGAAACTCCCGCCATGTCTCCATGGTCTCGCAATAGAGACCGAATGAAGTGATGCAGGAACAGACATAGTTCTCGTAACCGTTCTTGGCCATAAGGGCGAACTGCCTGGCAATGATTGTCATCACCGTCTCCTGAGGGATGGTATCGCTGTGGTAAGCAATTCCTCCACAGGTCGTATGGTGCTCAGTCTCAAAGATATCCTTCCCAAGACGATTCCTCGTTATGTCAAGGAATGTCGCCTCTGAAGCCGGGAAAAAACTCTGCCTGATGCAGCTGCGGACATAAAAATAGTGATCGTCCGGTATATCTTTCTGGTAGTCTGACCAGATCTTCTGTTTTCCTTCGTAAATCATGATCCTAATGGTTCAAGTGTTTGGGATCGCTGGTTGTGTAAACCATCTGGATGAACTCTTCCATAGTCATTCCAAGTTCAGCGGCCTTCTTCTCGCCGGCTGCCTGGACCTTCTCCATCCTAGCTGTAGCTCCTGTGATGTCGAATATCGACTTCAGTTGATCAAGGTCTTCTTGAGGAATACGCCTCATTGCCCCTGGCCCCTTTCCGTCAAGATTGCCGCCAAGGCGCTCGAACACATCATCAAGGTGCTTCTCCTCCCATTCCCAGACCCTTCCGGCCTCGGGATGGCCCTCATAGTCAAAACGACGGGGATAAACGCAATAGCCGTAATCGAGGACATTGGAGCACAGGTCCTTTGTGAGCAGGAATTGCTGGCGGCCTTTCTCAGATTCGATGAAATAGCCCAGCTCAATTGAGAGATTACGTAATGACATGATTATCAACCCAGCGGCATTCTTCCTCGGGCATCTGGTGACGCAACTCATGCACTCACCGCAATACCAGATGGTGTCACTTTTCAGCAATTTCTCTATCTCTTCATCGTCCTGGCTTTGGACGATGTCCACAATCCGGCGAGGGTCGTAGCGATAGAACTCGGCCGCCGGGCAGATAGCTGTGCAAGTACCGCAGTTGATACAAGCGTTAAGCCCTTCTTTCAGGCGGTAATCCTTCATCAGGAGGTCGTATAGTTTACCCATTATTATTCTTTTTTGTTGGATATTTATCAGCCAAAGCCTCCAGATCGGAAGCCGGATCCATATTCTTTTCCATCATGGCAAGTACCTTGACGAAAGTGGCGAGATCCTTTTGGGGGATATCCCCAAGGATCCCACAGACTGACTCATAGGCCAGGGAATTAATCTTTTCCCTGACGGAGAGAGAATATGGAGTGACCTCGATAAGGTTCTGCCTCCTGTCCTCCGGATTCGAGACCCGTCTTACGAGGTCGCGGCTCTCCAAGCCGTCTATCAGCTTCACAATCGAGTTCTTGTCCCTCATCGTGATGTCAGCGATCTGCTGCTGGGTAAGGACACCCTCGTCCCATAAGGTATCCATGACCAGAAACTGCTCAGGAGAAAGCTGGAAACCGCCCTCCCGGAAAGTTTCCGTCAACTTCTGCTTCATGCTGTTATGCGCGATGTTCAGGAACAGGAAGACCTGTTTCTCTAGTACCATGTTTTATTGTAATACCTTTTACTAATTCGCGAATATAATTCAAAGACAGATATTCTCCAAATCAGCCACGGAATTTCTTATCTTCCTCCAGCATTCCCAGATACGAATTGTACCGTTCCTGGGAGATCCTGCCTTGCTCTACGGCAAGCTTTACGGCACATCCGGGCTCATGAGTGTGGGTGCATGGTGTGAAACGGCAGTCCTTCATCTCCCGCATCATTTCGGGAAAATAAAGCGCGATCTCTTCCTTTTTAAGATCGACTAACCCAAATCCCCGCAGACCCGGTGAATCAATGATGAATCCCCCGGAAGATAAAGGATACATCTCATAAAGGGATGTAGTGTGCTTGCCTTGCAGATGGGCAAGGGATATATCCCCAACCTTTGGAGTCAGAGAAGGATCCAAAGCCTTGATAATGGACGACTTCCCAACACCCGACTCTCCGGTGAAAAGACAGACTCGGCATGAGTCTTGACCTCCGATGGCAGACCTGAGCGTGCCAATCCCCTCTCCTGTCAAAGCGGAAGTGTCAATGACCTGATATCCAGCGCTTTCATAGATCCTATGGAAATCAGAGAGCTCTTCAGGGAACTCTTTTCTGAATATATCGACTTTATTAAGGACAATTGTCGCGGGAATACCATAAACTTCGCATGTCAGAAGGATCCTGTCCAGGAAAGGGAGTTTGATCTCCGGGAAAAACAAAGTGACGACAATAAAGGCGCGGTCAAGATTCGCCGCTATGACGTGGGATTGACGAGAAAGGTTCGTTGACTTCCTGATCAAGTAATTATCACGGTCAGAGACTTCCACTATACTTGCCGGATGGGTCAGGGAAGGCTCTTCAGAGAACTCGTACAACACCCTGTCACCTACTGCCACGGGATTGGTGGATTCACTGCCGGAAAGACGTATCTTGCCTTTCAATACGGCAGGGAAAGGCGCCCATTCAGGGAGCCTCGACAGCAGGAAATGACTTCCCGCATTCTTAACGACAGTCGCTTGACCTTTCATCTCCGCGAATTTACGAAAAAACAGACAGATGCTTTATTAACTTCCATAAGTTTGGATTAAATACTACCAAAGTCAGTAACTACGACACGGTCATTCTGAGCGACTAATTTCACAGTCATTCGCGGCCACTTTCGTTGTCATTCTGAGAGAAGCGAAGAATCTACAGACCAGAAGCAGGCCGAAGTGCCCCTCAGCCCCCTGTGGGCCACATCCGCCCGCGAACCCCCGCCTCAAAACAGGGGTCTTCGCAACCCAATCGTCCCTGCAGGCCCC
>Ga0256404_1001407_pt1 | contig 58302 bp, 43 predicted proteins | sample RumenRJG_01DNA_FD_185990 | JGI IMG/M metagenome (GOLD analysis project Ga0256404, IMG submission 185990) | Bovine rumen microbial communities from Lethbridge, Alberta, Canada - RJG_01 | ecosystem: Host-associated > Mammals > Digestive system > Stomach > Rumen | place: Canada: Alberta | collected... | reverse complement strand
ATCGCTGCGATGGTCATCCAGGCCGATTCCAATGTCTACATCGCGAAGTCCCGCCGGGACGGAATGTTCATCGGCAGCCAGTTCACGCCATAAACTCGACAATCTCGGTTTGTTGACGAGTTCCCGAAAAAGCACTATATTTATGTATTATGGCTGATGAACGTACAAATCAAAAATCAAATATTATCGATCTAAAGAAAGGCGTTGATAAGGCTCAAGAGGTTCTGAACACACCAGTTGACCTGAAAAAAGCGGCTTCGAAAACGAAGGATGTTCTGAACACGCCGGTTGATCTCAAGAAGGCGGCAAAGAAAACAAAGGAAGTGCTGGACACGCCGATCGATGTCAAAAAAGGCGTGAAAAAAGCCGGTGAGGTGCTGAACACAGAGATAACCTGGGGCAGCGAAGATACCTCCAGCGCCACCGATGGAAGAAAACTACATTCCCGAAAAAAAGCGCATCCTTCTACTATAGATACGACATCCAGGGATAAAAAATCTGTCAAAAAGCCGAAGAAGAAGCTAAAGAAGATGGACCTCATCACAGATGCGATCCTCTGCCTCATCGTGTTTGTCGGGGCATTTCTTCTCGTTTATCCGACGTTTTCGAACTGGTACAACCAGCAGCATATGTCCCGTGCCATTGCGGCTTATACGGAACGAACGAAGGATATGACCCCGGAGCAGTATGATAAGTTCCGTAAGGCGGCCCAGATCTATAACACTGGACTTCTTGACAACGATCATCGTTTCAAGCCGAACGATCACGAGCATGCACAGTACGAGGCGCTTCTTGATGTGACGGGCACCGGCATCATGGGCTCCATCGAAATACCAAAGATCAATGTCAATCTCCCGATATACCATGGCACAGAGGAAACGATTCTCCAGATTGCCGTCGGGCATCTCGAAGGAACATCGCTTCCGGTCGGCGGTACTGGTACGCACTGCGTTCTGTCCGGCCACCGAGGGCTCCCGTCTGCGGAGCTTTTCACACGACTCGATGAAATGGAGCAGGGCGATACCTTCATGCTGAAAGTACTCGGTGAGACCTTGACCTACCGTGTCGATCAGATCAAGATCGTGGATCCGGATCAGCTTGAAAACATCTCGATCGATCCGAATCATGATTACTGTACGCTTGTAACTTGTACACCGTATGGCATCAATACCCAGCGGATGCTGGTCCGCGGCCATCGTATCGAGAATATCTACGCGCCGGATGACAATGGCACTGTCTACATCACGGCCGAGGCAAAGCATGTTGATCTCGTGAAGACCTCCCTTATCATGATGTGGCCGGTTGCAGCGATCCTCGTCCTGCTCGATGCACTTGTACCGGTCCGCTGGCACAGCGACTGGGGTTAAACGCTGTTGAGCAGCGAGTCTTTTCTGTCAAGGCTTCGATACGGTGACTCGTGCTAAATGCTGTGACACGCAATGTGTCTTTTCTCTTTTCCTATGTCGTATCGTGTTCTGTGATCTTTTGAGAGAGTGAAAAGCTATGCTTAATGTAATTCTGACGATGATTGTGAAAAATGAAGAGCGCTCTCTCAAACGTTGCTTAGCGGCTGCGAAGCCATATGTGGATGGGATGGTCATCGTCGATACCGGCTCCACGGACCTGACGAAAGAGATCGCACAGTCCTTTGGCGCCGATGTCACAGACTTCACCTGGTGCGATGATTTCTCCTCAGCGCGCAATGCCTCCATCGAGCGCGCAGAATCGAAGTTTGATGCAGACTTCATGCTGGTTCTCGATGCAGACGAATACCTTCGGGAAGACGAAGCGTGTAATCCTGAGCGCTTCCGGCGCTTCCTCGATGATGCAGTACAGCGGAATAGAAATATCGCCGGACTGATTCGTCGAAATGATGCTTTCCCGGCGGATGACGGTATTTCCTACAGCATCACGACCGTGACGCGTCTTTTGCCGCGCGGCACGCGCTATGAGGGATCAATCCACGAACAACCTGTGCCGCCGAAGAATATCCCGACACGGATGACACCACTTTTTGTCGAGCATGACGGATATCTTCAGAGCGGAAAAGGAGAGCGCAATCTACGGCTTCTTCTAAAGGCGCTCGAAAAGGATCCGGATAATGCTTACTATCAGTATCAGACGGCTGTTACCTACCGGAATATGAAGGAGCTCGGGAAGGCACTGCCTCATTTCAGACAGTTCTATGGGCTTTCCCAATTCAAAGATAAAAAATCCCCATATTTTATAGAAGGAACCCTATTATACCTCTATACGCTTACCGATGTGGGAGAAGAAGAAAATCTTATCGAGGCCTTCTCTGTGATGGAGCAGGTGGAAAAACGCTATGAAGAAAGTCCCGATTTTTATTTCTTCTCCGGGATCTACTATATGAAGCTTGTGCTCTGTAATACACAGAAGTATGGAGGCTTCCTTCCGATGATCGAACGCTGCTACCTTAAGTGTCTGGAGCTTGGCGAAAACAATCGCACCTTTGGTGTCGTCGGCACCGGCTCTTACCGTGCGTACTATAATCTCGGCACCTGGTATGAGGTGTCAGGTCAGCTTCCGAAGGCAAAGGAGTGCTATCAAAAAGCAGCCGCCTCGAAGTATGGACCCGCGATCGAACGACTTAAGCTGTTCACAAAATAATCTTTACAGTGGAAAAACAATAGGATATATTTAAAAATAACATTTATTTTGCATGTTCGGGAGTGTGAAGATGGCAGAAGCTGCGGAAAACGGATGGAATGGTCTTACGATGCAGTCCGAGTCTGAGCTTCTTCAGAGTGCACAGAAGACAGACAAGACCGCAAGAACTTTCGTACGTGAGGAAAAGAAAAGACTGAGGGCGGAAGAGGAAAAGGAGCTTTCTCCCTATATGGAGACCACGAAGGAAGAGAGAGCCTTTCTTCGTGCTATTCGCGCGGGCATTGCCGTATCGGCAGCGACAGCGACGCTCTGTACGGTTTACCTCATCCATCCATTTACCCCGCAGGATATCGTAAACTCCTCAGCACAGTTTGGTTCGGTCATCGAAACCGGTGTACTGACAAGCGGCCATGCTGCCGTCAAGACAGCTAAAGTAATTTCCTCTGCAACAGAGCATGCAGCTTCAGAGGTACAAAAACAGATCGAAGCCTCAAGAGCCAAAAAAGCTGCAGATGCTGCGCTGAAAGAGCAGATGATGCAGAAAACACTTGACCTCTACAATGGCGATTCTGCAGCGCTCGCAAACGGAAAGGATGCTGCGAACCCTGAAAAAGTGGAAGAGGAAAATACGAATCAGGGACCAGTGATCTATGAAAAAAATCCGGAAACCGGAGAGATGGAAGTTGCCGATATCCCGGATACACTCCATTATATCGAAAATGACTACAATGTCCTCCTCACGACCAGCATCGGTCCGATGCTTTATATGAATCAGGCCGATTCCCACTGGGGAGACTATAAGATCGGCGGCATGGACAATATGTCTCATTACGGCTGCGGCCCGACCACTGTTGCGATGATTGCAAATAGCTTCTCACATGGCGGCGTGGCGGTAACCCCACAGGATGTCGCAGAATGGGCCTGGGAAAACAAGCTCTATCAGCTTCATGGCGGTTCCTTCCACAGCCTGATTCCCGAAGGCCTCGCGCACTACGGCATGCAGGTCGAATCCGTCACCGACCGTTCCGCCAAAAACGTACGTGAGCTCCTCGACGATGGCCACATCCTCGTTGCCCTCATGGGCAAAGGAGAGTTCTCCGATAGCGGCCACTTCGTCGTCCTTGCCGAAAACGCCCCAAACGGCGGCGTCATGCTCGCCGATCCCTTTAACTTCACAAACTGCGAAAAAACCTGGGACCTAAAAGACATCCTCACCGAACTGAAAACTGCCTCCGACGCCGGCGGCCCTCTCTGGGCAGTATCACAGATGCCACAGCAGTGAATTAGTCCAAAAAACAGAAGCAATGAAACGGGAGAGAGTGCCCTCTCTCCCGTTTCATTGCTTCATCCGTTTTATATTACGCGTGAATTCCCAACTGCTGGTAGATGATCCCCGGGATATTGAGCAGGCTCGCCTGCTTGCACACAGCCCCCAGCTTGTACGCCTCCATCGGCATACCATAAACTACGCAGGACTCCTTATCCTGCCCGATCGTGAAGGCACCTGCCTTCCTCATACGGAGAAGCCCCGCTGCGCCATCCGCGCCCATACCCGTGAGAATCACACCAATCGCGTGATCCCGGACATTCTGTGCGACAGAGTTGAAAAGCACATCTACACTCGGTGCATGTCCATTGACACGCTCCTCCTGGGTGACCGTCACCTCATAGCCGTTACCGATCCGAACCACACGCATCTGATAACCGCCCGGTGCAATCAGCATACGGCCCTGAACAACCTTATCACCATTCTTTGCTTCCTTAACCTCCATCTTACAGATCCGGTTAAGACGCTCTGAATACATCGCCGTAAAGCCAGCCGGCATGTGCTGTGTAATGACGACACCCGGCATATCAGCAGGGAAATTTCTTACGACGCTGAGGATGGCTTCAGTACCACCGGTCGATGCGCCAATCGCGATAATCTTATCTGTTTTTAAAATTCTTGTCGCATTGGCTACCTGCGAAGCATGATCATAATTACGTTCGTCCGTTGTTCGCGCAGCCTTGCCTGGATCCTTCGGAAGATGAACCTTGGAGCCGGCTGCCATCTTCAGCTTCTGACGAAGATTCTCATCAAACGCATCACGGTTCTGCATATTGGTCCAGTCTGGCTTCTTCACGAAATCGACGGCACCTGCGGAAAGGGCATCAAATACAGTGATGGAAAGAGAGGAGACGAGTACGACAGGCACCGGATAAACCGGAAGCAGCTGCTTCAAAAGCTCGATGCCATTGAGTCGCGGCATCTCGATATCCATCGTAACAACATCCGGCTTCATCTCCGGAATCGTCTTCAGTGCTTCATAACCATTTGTCGCAGTACCGATGATTTCAAACTCCTGTGAACTTGCAAGCGTCTGCGAAATATAATTTCTGAAAACCATCGAGTCATCGACGATAAATACTCTGATTTTTCCCATGTTTTAAATCCTTTATCTCTGCTTTGTAATTTTCTTATAAATGGCCGGCTCTACATATTCGTACGGACAAGTTGCCTTGTTGAGCCCTTCTGAGTGTCCGATGAAAAGATATCCATCCGGGACAGTCACCTCATAGAATCGTTTGACAAGCGCATCCTTCGTCGGCTGATCGAAATAGATCATGACGTTCCGGCAGAAGATGAGATCAAAAGGCCGCTTCCAGTGAATCGGATCCATAAGATTGAATGGGCGGAAGATCACATTTTTACGAAGCTCCTGTGAAACCGTAAAATCTCCATCCGGCTTTTTCACAAAATACGTGGACTTCCAGGAGGGTGGCAGCTTCGACAGAGATTCCTCAGGGTAGGATGGCTGCATGGCTGTCGCAAGAATATTCATCGAAATATCTGTGGCAAGAATCCGAAGATCCCAATTGCCCTTACCCTTAAAGTATTCCTTCAGATACATGGAAATCGTATAGGGTTCCTGTCCGGAGGAACAGCCAGCGCTCCAGATACTGAGGCAGTGATCATTTTTATGTCGTGCCTCCATCTCCGGCAGAACAACCTTCTTCATGTAGTCGAAATGTTCGATTTCACGAAGGAAATAGGTGTAGTTTGTCGTCAGCTTGTTCAGCATCGAGACCGTAGCGTCCTTATCCTTGCCGGAAAGTATCTTCTCGACATATGGATGAAAATCGCTGTAGCCTTCGGATTCCAGCGTGTTAGAAAGACGGCTTACGATCAGCTGGCGCTTCTTTCGAAGGTCGATGCCGTAATTTTTCTGTATATAGGTATAGAGTCGGACGAAATCCTCATCCGTAAGCTGTTTCATCGCCATAGTTGTTTCCTTTTCTTTCATCAAGAAAAAACCGCAGCCAGGAAATAACCTGACTGCGGTTTCAAATTACATCTGTACGTTCATCAGCGCTTCACAGTCAAAAGCCATCGCCACGGTACCATCACTCATATTGAGCATACCGGTCAGCAGCTTCTTTCTCTGACGTACCGGAATAGGATGTACATCGTCGAGATCAATATCAACAACCTGACGGACATTGTCGACAATGATGCCCATCGTCGTGCCGTCAATGGTCAGAATGATGATGCAGGTCTTTGAGGTATATTCTTTAACCTCTTCATCCATGAGAACACGGATATCAACAACCGGGACAACCTGACCACGGAGATTGATAATACCGGACACGTAAGATGGAACCAGAGGAACCGGTGTAATGTTGTGATCATTGATAATCTCAATGACATAATCGGTACTCATATACATCACGAGTCCGTTTGACTCGAAGGTGAGACAGCGCTGCAGGTTGCCGGAGGTCTGAGCGTTTTCAGAATTCTCGATTTCCTGCTCCTGCGATAAGATTTCATCAGCCATGTGAATTTCCTCCCTTATGCATTCTCAATTGCAGCGTTGTAGATTCCTAATACATCGAGGATCACGCTGATTGTACCATCGCCGAGGATCGTACATCCGTTGATGCCGTATTCCTTGAGGTTGAAGTTTGCAAGATAGGACGGCATCGGCTTTACAACTACCTGTTGTGAACCGATGAGGTCATCTGCATAAAGACAGCACTGCTTGTCAGAGGCTTCAACCCAGACGAGAATACCATCCTTCATATCTTCATAATTGCCCTTGATGTTATAGAAGCGGTCGAGACGAACAATCGGATAGAACTCACCCATCTGCTCAACCATCTGGTTTCCGCTTTCATCACGAATGATATCGGAATCGTCCTTGATCTTAAAGGTCTGACGGATGTTCGAGATTGGAATCGTGAAAACAGAATCACCGACACTGATCTTCATACCATCGACAATGGCAAGTGTGAGAGGAATCTTCATCGTGATGGTTGTACCTTCACCAACTTCGGATTCAATCGAAATAATACCGCCTACAGACTCAACATTCTTTCGAACGACATCCATGCCGACGCCACGTCCGGAATATTCGGTAACCTGCTTGTTTGTAGAGAAGCCCGGTACCATGATAAGGCCGAGTGCTTCACGCTTCGAGTAAGCCTCACGCGGCTTCGTAAGGATGCCCTTTTCTTCCGCTTTATCGAGAAGCTTTTCAGGGTCCATGCCATAGCCATCATCCTTTACAGAGATGACAACCTCAGAAGAGGTGTGTGTCGCAGAGAGGACGATCTCACCCTGAGGATCCTTGCCGGCTGCGATTCGCTCCTCCTTCGTCGCCTCGATGCCATGGTCCATACTGTTACGTACGATATGCATGATCGGATCAGAGATGGAATCGACGATGGTCTTATCAACCTCGGTATCCTCGCCAATGATTGTAAGACGAACATCCTTGTTGAGCTTCGTCTTCATATCACGGACGATACGATTCATCTTCTGGAATACACCGGAGATGGAGACCATTCGAAGGGACATTGAAATATCCTGGAGATCATCAGTCAGCTTACGAAGCTGACGCGCGGATTTCATAAATTTATCAAGCGACTCCTGATCAAGCTCCTTAAGAGCAGGAGAGGAGGTAACCATCGATTCAGTGATGACAATCTCGCCGACCAGATCATTGAGAGCATCAAGCTTCTGCAGGTTGACACTGATGAGAGACTGCTTTACAGGACCATTGGAGACTGGCGCTGCTGCCGGCTGCTTCGCAGCAGGTGCTGCCTTCGGCGCAGCCTTCTTTTCCTCTGGTGCAGCTGCCTTAGACGCTTCTGCCGGCTTCGGTGCTTCTGCAGGCTTCGGCGGCTCCTGCTTCGGCGCATCGATCACTTCGAAGTTCTTGATATGCGGCTGAGACTTCAGAAGCTCTTCGGCGGTATTGGCCTGATCGAGAGACTCAAAGGCGAGGAAGAAGCCCTTTGAGATGATGGTTTTTGCTTCCTCGGCATTGGTATCCATATCTTTCGGATAGTAATTAAATACGATACCATTTTCCTTAAGAGCATTCACAATCATGAAGGCACGGAGATTCTCCATGCCGACGCCCTCTTCGAGGAAAATATGGATGAATACGGTGGCTGATTCATCGGTTGGAAGCTCTACATCGGCCTTCGCATCTGCTGCAGGAGCCGGGGCAGAAGAGCCATCCTTCGCATCCGCTGCCGGAGCGCCGCCCTCAGCCTGTGTCTCATCCTTCTTGAGTCTTGCCAGAAAATCATCGACTACCTTCTGAAAATGATCGATATTCTCATCCAGCGGCTGACCATTTTCAACCTTTTCAACCTCACCGCGGAGATAGTCCTCGGATTTAAACATGAGCTCGAAAAGATCCTTCTTATCCTGATCACCCAGGAAATCGATGCCCTTGTCACGGATAAAGAAGAACAAGTCTTCGATTCTGTGGGCAATGACGGAGAGCGAATTAAACTCCATCATCGCGCTGGAGCCCTTGATCGTGTGCATGATACGGAAAATTTCATTGATATCGTCCGCAGAGAAATCGCCCTTCTTCTCGTCGTCTACGAGCATCTCGTCGAGTCTGTCGAGAAGACCATTGGTTTCGAACAGATAGGTATCCAGCATCCCTTCCATTTCACTATTCATGAATCATATACCACCTTTTCAATCGATTTAGCCTACATACACCTTATTTCGTCCGAAAACGATAAGAAAATAAGGAAAAATCAGAAGGTCTTTACAGCAGAACGAAGACGGCTGAGTTCATTGGAAATGGACTGCACCATATACTGATATTCATAGGTAGTCTTCGCAAGCTGAACCTGCTCCTGATCCATATCGACGTTGTTGCCGTCCAGACGCATGGTCTCATTCGCTGTTCTGTGTACTGCTACGTTACTGTGCCTGATCGCCTTATTAATGTTCGGTTCCGGACGGGATGTGACTTCATTGGCCTTGATGGAACGTGCGAGGGCATTTTCAAAGGTAATAAAACGTGCCTTATAGTTCGGGGTGTCGACATTTGCGATATTGTTCATCGTGATGTTCTGCCGTTCCCAGAGAAGGTCAAGCGTCCGTTCGTCGAGAGAAACACTGTTACCATATATATTCAGCATACAGACCGCTCCTTTCTATAAATTTATCCATACCTCGATGGATACTCTGTCGGTCTTTTTATTTTACTGCAAAAAATACCTGACCGAAACATAAAAAATCATTTGTTTTGATGATATCATCATCCCGTTTTTAATGCAATAAGCGGATGTGCTTCTCTGATGGACTTTTTTCGATTTTTTCATATTAAGAAATTTTTTTATGCCAATGCTTACACATGACATAGATTCATGAAAAACTTTCAAAAAACTTACGGCAAAATAAATTTTCTATTTCAATTATCGGGTAGAGTAGAGTATTATATAGAAAAGGCTTTGTGCCGATAAAAAAATCAGTGACTGTAGCAGTAGCTGCAAATAATTTAAGATGTGAGGCATGAAATCATGAAAAAAGAGAAAAACGCGAAGCGGACGAAGAGACAGCTTGGTATCAGCCAGAGATTGTCTCTGATCCTTGGCATGGCGATTATCGTATGTCTTGCAATCATGACGATACTCGTGACGAATTTCTCAGGAAGAGCAATCACCGATCTTTCCGATGATCAGCTTTTCCAGTGTTCTGCGACGAATGTTGCAAAGGTCGATGCGATCCTTTCGAAAACGACGATGATCAATCATTCGATTCAGCAGCCGATTGAACAGATGCTGAAGTCGACAGACGATACGAGTGAAGGCTTCACCCAGGCTTATGCAGTGGATGAAAACGACACGATTAAGGTCGGCAATCAGATTTCCGGCGCCGGCATCAATCTTCGGAGCCAGGTAACCGGCAATCCGATCTCTGCAAGCCGCTTTAGCGCTGAAACCAATATCATCAACACGATGATCGCTGCGATGGATGACAATGAAGACATCGTCGGTGTCGGCGTTTTGTTTGAGCCGGGTGCTTTCTCAAAGAACGACCAGGTCTATGCTCCTTATATGAATCGTGAGGATTTTGAAGCCGGCAAGGTGGAAAATCTTACCTATGATTCGTATGAGACGGCGGATTACTATGCACCGGCAAAGGCAGATCCGTCCGGCTTCGGCTACACGGATTCCTATACAGAGGATGGCGTCAACATGTTCTCTGCATATTATCCGATCAAGGATGCAGATGGTAATTTCATCGGTGCTGTAGACATTGATTTTGATGCATCGATGTTCGATGTGATGGCTGTTGAGAGTGCTGATTTCCCGGGCATGTATGTCAACATCATTAACAATAATGGAAGCATTCTTTATTCCACACATATGAATGTGATTGGTAAGGCGTTTAAGGATACCGTTTCAGCAGATGCCTATGAAGAGATTTCTACGAACTGGGCGAAGGGAGAGGACTTCTCTGTTACGACCTCTTCAAGCTCCGGCGCCGTAAAGCGCTTCTATACACCGCTTAAGATGGCTTCCAATGTATGGTGGGTTCAGACGGCTGTTCCGATGAAGGAATATAAAGCGACGAATAACCAGATTCTTCTTGCCATTCTTGTGATTTCTGCAATTACCGTTATCGTACTTTTCGTACTTGCCGTAAGATTGATTTCAAATTCTCTGAAGCCGCTCAATCAGCTTGAGGAAGCTTCGAAGAAGATGTCTGTCGGCGACTTCGATATTAAGTTTACCTATGCACGTGATGATGAGATCGGTACGATCATGAAGAGCATGGACGGGCTCGTCGAGATGACCGAAAAGGTAATCACGGACCTTAGCGAAAAGCTCGAAGAGATGGGCGAAGGTAATTTCCAGGTTGACCTCGCAGATCAGGAGCACATCTATCAGGGCGCTTATGTTCCGATTCTTACTTCATTAAATGAAATCAGAGATAATCTGAGCTCTGCAATGAAGGAGATTCGTGAATCTGCTTCACAGGTTACGGCAGGTGCGGATCAGATTTCCAGCGGCGCACAGGCGCTTGCACAGGGCTCGACCGAGCAGGCATCCTCTGTTGAGGAGCTGTCCGGTACGATGAATGAGATTTCGAAGAAGGTTGACGGCACAGCCGCGAGAGCAAAGGCTGCTGCGAAGATTTCGCAGGAGACGGATGCTTCCATGCAGACCGGCAACGATCGTATGCAAGAGATGTCGAAGGCAATGGAGGTTATCATCACAAAGTCGAATGACATTTCAAAGATCATCAAGACGATCGATGATATCGCATTCCAGACCAATATTCTTTCCCTCAATGCCGCCATCGAGGCTGCACGAGCAGGTTCTGCCGGCAAGGGCTTCGCTGTAGTTGCGGATGAGGTAGGTAACCTTGCAAAGAAGTCACAACAGGCGGCACAGAGCACGGCAACGCTGATCGAAGAAACACTCGAGGCTGTCCAGCACGGTGGTGAGATCACCGATCAGACAGCAGAGGCTTTGAAGTCTGTAGCGGAGGGCGCTGCAAAGATCAACACGATCGTTGCTGCGATTGCGAAGGATGCTCAGGATGAATCTGCAGCGGTATCGCAGATCACAACAGGTATCGACCAGATCAGTTCTGTCGTACAGACGAACTCCGCGACGGCACAGGAAAGTGCTGCGGCTTCTGAGGAGCTGAGCGGACAGGCTGTGGCGATGAATCAACTGGTTGCTAAGTTCCGTCTGAAGGATGACAGTACAGAAGTGCCAGTAGAGAAGCCGGCAGTGGCAGAACCAGAGACTCCGGTTGAAGAACCTGCATCAGTAAGTGAAGAAGCAACCGCTAAAGAGGCTCCAAAGAAGAGTGCGGCACCGGTAGAAAAGCCGAAGGAAGTACCGAAGAGTAAACCTGCTAAGAAGCCAGCTGCGAAACCGGTAGCAGCACCGAGAGATTCCCGTTCTTCCGGTATAAATCCTTCCAGTACGAGCAGCAAGCAGACAGCAGCGGACAATGACCGTGCTCTCGAAGAGATGATGAAGAAAGAGAGCGCTGGCAAGACAGCACCGCTTGGCAAGGACAATCTTCCGAAGACTGATACGATCGCAGATCAGTATCCGGCCGGCTATGATCTCTCACAGATCAAGCTCGACGATAATGATAAATACTGATCGGGGACAAAGAGGTCTCTGAATGAAACGATCGAAAGGATCGTATTTGTAGCGCATGACGCCATGCGCTACACTTAATTTCAATCAGCGAACTGATATCCGACAGTCACTTTCCGAAGGAACTGTCGGATATTCTGTTTTTAGGAAATTTCAGTAATATATAGGAGTTGGTGGTATGGCATTATTTCAAAAAAGAAAAGAAGTTGGAATGAAAGAGGTTAGCGACAGGGCTCCGAAGAAACATAAAACGGGACCCCTCAACTGGAAGAGCATGAAGCTGTCGATGCGCCTTTCCATCGAAGCTGGTGCCTTTCTGGTAGCAATCTTTGCAGCGCTTGTGATCGTACTGGCGATTTCCGCCGGGAAATCCATGGGCAAGAGTACGGATCAGAATCTCGAATATATTTCTGAGAAGAATGCAAGCCGTGTGTATAGTATCATGGATTCAGAAGCGACCGTTTCAACACCACTGATCGGCAGCATCGTTCGGATGCGTGGACTTCTAGACAGTAACTTCACGAAGGTGAGAAGTAATGTTACCCAGGGACCGATGTCCTCGACGAGAAAGGAGGAGGAAACCTTCCTTCTTACGAGTATCTGGTCCTTCCTGCAGCAGGATGACTCCTATGTAGGCATTGGCGTATTTATGGAGCCGAATCAATTTGCTGAGGATATCGACGAATATGCATTCTATTGCTCTGCGGCTAATCTGGAAACCCAGAAGCCGGTCATGGTAGACTATGCATCCGCCTCGGCAAACAGATATTATCAGAAGGCTATTTCAACTGCTTCTGTCGCTATTTCTGATCCGCATGTCGATGAATACAGCGGCGAAACGATCGTGAGCTCAGCCTATCCGATCGTGCTTGACGGGACAGCGATTGGTGCAATCGTACTGGATATGAAGACATCGGTTTTCGCAAGCGCTACAGAGAAGGAAGAGGATTTTGCCTCAGAGCTTGTGGATGTCGTCAATGATGAGGGGATACTCGTTTATTCAAACAATCCGAAGGATGTGGGGAAGAGCTTCAGTCAGTTCCTGGGAGAAGCTGCCGGCAAGCAGATTCTTTCAGAAATGTCTACTGGCAAGCAGTTCCGTCTTGAGACAAATTCCTCTGGCTTCCATAAGATCCGTTACTTTACACCGGTACAGGTAGGCGATGGTTACTGGTTTACACAGACATCTATCGATTATAGTGAGTACAGAGCTCCGGTCAGGAAGCTTATTGTGCTTTTGCTTCTTTGCGGACTCGCTGCCGTGATCGTGCTGGTCGTTGCGATTTCCCGGTTCCTGAAGAGAAGTCTCCGTCCGATTGGCGATGCAGCAAAGATCGCTGAAAATATGGCACAGGGCAATTTCGATGCCGATGTACACTATGAATATGATGATGAGATCGGTGTGCTGATTACCAGCATGCAATCCATGATGTCCAGAATGCATGATATCATGCTCGACATTCAGCAGAAGATGGAGAAGCTTGGCTCCGGTGATCTTAGCTTCGAGAACAATGAAACCGATCTCTATGTCGGTGAGTTCCGGCCGATTCTAGATGCACTCGAGAATATTACCGTTCGTCTCAATGACACGATGGAGCAGATTACGGAATCTTCGAATCAGGTGAACTCCGGTGCAACACAGGTATCGGATGGCGCACAGTCTCTTGCACAGGGTGCAACGGAGCAGGCTTCCAGCATTCAGGAGCTTTCTGCAACGATGGGTGATATCACGGATAAGATTCGTGTCACCACCGAGAAGACGCAGGAAGCAGCGAAGATTTCTGAGACAGCGACAGAAGATGTCCGCCATTCCAATGAAAAGATGGAGGCGCTTCGTGCCGCGATGGATGACATCACGAACAAGGCGAATGAGATCAATAAGATTATTAAAACCATCGATGATATTGCCTTCCAGACCAATATTCTTTCGCTTAATGCTGCCATCGAGGCGGCAAGGGCAGGATCTGCCGGCAAAGGCTTCGCGGTGGTAGCAGATGAGGTCGGAAACCTTGCAAAGAAATCACAGCAGGCTGCACACAATACGGCGACGCTCATTCAGGATACGATAGAGTCTATTGAGAGAGGGTCGAAGCTGACTGGTGAGACAGCAGATTCACTGGTGGCTGTCCAGGAGAACACGTTAAAGATCGGAACGCTCATGCAGACGGTGGCAAAGGCAACCGAGGATCAGACGAAGGGCGTTTCACAGGTATCCGAGGGCGTCAGCCAGATCAGCGCTGTCGTGCAGACGAATTCCGCAACAGCGGAGCAGAGCGCTGCAGCCGCTGAGGAACTGAGTGGTCAGGCCGGCAACATGAACGAACTCATGAAGAGCTTCCAGCTTCGGAAGAAATAAATATTTCATCAGGCGTACGTGACAATAAATACTTTATCGGAATAAATAAATATTTTATCGGTTGACATCCGCACACGGCTATGGTAAATTACAGTGGTTCGCAAAACGAACAGGCTGATATAGCACAGTCGGTAGTGCGTCGCATTGGTAGTGCGGAGGTCACCGGTCCGATTCCGGTTATCAGCTTAGGGGCAGGATTTATCCTGTCCCTTTTTGTATATATTTATGCGGGGAACAGGATTCATCCTGTTCCCCTTTTGTGCTTCTTTTGGTGTGCTTCTTTTGAGGGAATTTACATATTAAATCGTAAGGGTTCTATGATATAATGGGGAAAGTTTATGGAAAGGATCGACGACGTTGCTTACGAAATACAGACATCAACTGATCATGATTTCCGCTACGATGCTGGTGCTGCTTCTCGGGCTTCTGCATTATAGCTATGGGAGACTTCTGCAGACAAATGCTATCGAGCATGAGAAAATCATGCTGCAGGATACCGTTGACAATTTCGTGAATGAGATTCAAGGAGACTATAAGTCAGATCTTGATATCATGAAGCGCAGTATAAATAATCTGAAGGTGCCGATTTCTAATGCAATAAGCTTCAGAGATGAGGACGAGGCGGAACGATCCCTGGTTCGGGTCAATCGTCTTTTTAACACGCAGGGCGCTTCGGACGGCCTTTCTTATATCATGTTTGCAGATTCTGTTGATCAGAACGGCTATCGCATCCTTTCTACCTATCCGGCGAATTTCACAATCGAAAATTTTGATGGCACCGGACATACTGTTTATGCGCCGTTTGTGACCAGCATTACATTGCGCCGGCATAATGTTACGATGGTGTATGGGTATACGAAGGAAGCCTTAGAACGACATGTCGAGACGAGTACGCGGCAGAAGATTTATGGTCAGAGCTATTATGGCGGTGCGTATATCTGGATTAATAAGATTTTAAATCCGGATGGTGGTGACGGCTATGCAATTCGTCTGATTCATCCGAATCTGCCGGATACCGAGGGCATGCTTCTCTCTACCAATATGCAGGATTCTGATGGCAGATTCCCATATCGCACTGAGCTGAATGGCGTACTGCAGGATGGCTCTTTTTTTCAGACTTATACCTTTAAGGAACTCAATTCCAATCGGATTACAGAAAAGCTAAGCTATTCGAGGCTTCTTCCAAATCTCAACTGGATTGTCAGTACCGGCATCAACACCCGTTTTATCCGAATCAATGCTATCAGGAATTCGGGATTTATGTTTCTCATTACGTTTCTCACCATTTTGTTTGTCGTTGATTTCCTATTTTTGTTTCAGATGCTCCGTGTGGATGCGAGAATCTCTATGTCAGAGCATGAGCAGCGTGTGCTGGTGGAGCGGATGGATGCATCCAGGATGTCCGGACAGGCAAAACGTGAATATGGTGAAATGGAGCTTAAAAAGGCACTTGATAGTTTCCATGCGGATGGCAAAAACAGCGGCATCATGCTGATGGATATTGATCTTTTCAAGTCGATTGCGGCAACCTTTGGACAGGAAATCAGTGAGAAGCTGCAAGGGCAGGTGCTTGAAACAGTGGAGAATCTCTGCCGTCCATCGGATGTCATCGTACAGTGGTCACAGAATGAGTATCTCGGCATTTTCGCAGGAGCATCGGCACAGGGCTGCGGCATCGTCGCGGAGAAAGTTCGTAAGGCAATCGAAGAGACGAATTTCAAGTTTGGTGACAATGAGGTCAAGGTTACCGCTTCAATCGGTATTACGATGTTAAAGAAAGAGGATATGGCAATCGGCGATATCCTGAAACGCGCCGATATTGCACTTTCCAGTGCACGGGAAAAGACAAATACCGTGGTTGTCAACATTGACGCCCGGGATGTATAATACGAAAACATGTGAAAGAACATAGGAAATGAGGTAAAAGAGCAGCATGGCTTTATTTGATTTTTTTGGTAAGGCAAAGGCGGAACAGCGTAAGGCAGAAGCCGAAGCGGAAATGGCCGAAGAAAAGAAGGTACAGGCTGAAGAGGTCGCAGCACGTCAGAAGGAAGAACATAAGGATTTCCAGTGGCCGGTGCTGCCACGTTTTAATGTTTATACAGCACAGAACCAGGACACACCGAAGATTGAAGATCCTTTAAGTCCGGAGGATAAGGAACGCATCGGTTCGCTCATCTTTGAACCGAAGCTTACGTTGGATATGTTGAAGGATCTGAACCTGCAGGAGACGATGTTCCTTGAGGCGTCCCAGACACTGGCTAATCACCAGGCGCCGCTTGAGAACTTCCAGGATAATCACCAACAGATTCACAATCATTTTCTTACACTCGTACGTGGTGCTGAGAAAATTTATATTCTATATGATCTGAGAACCGGCTATCCGCTTCTTGATATGGGCTGTGCCGTGATCTATACAGAAAAGGAGCATGCGGATATTGCAGCAGAGATTTATGCTGCCCAGCTTCGCAAGGTCCGTGTGATTGAACAGAGCGGCATCGATATCCCGGCGGAGGAGAAGGATGGAAAGACGCAGATGAAATTCTTTGATTTCCTGTTCTTCCTGGGTATCGAAAATATCATGATCGACAACGGCTGGTACAAAGGAGTACTTCGCCGATCTGAAATTTCTGCGCCGTTCTATCTCAATGAAGACCCGGCTAAGATCCCACCGTACAATCCGGTATTATCCTTCTTCCTGACAGATTATGTCGAGGAGCTCCGCTGGCCGGTGAAGTATGAAAAGCGAGACGAGATGGTGCGGGCAAAATTTCAGAAGGTTCTGGAGGTGCTTCCTAAATCTGTCTTCGTGATGCCGATGCGGGATATGGTGGTCACAGAAAATCCGGAGACCGGTTCTCAGGATGGAGCAGAGGACAGTAGCGATGAGCCGAAAGAGACGCATCGGATCCAGCTGCCAATGCTTACACTAAACAACAAGCGCCTGCTGCCGGTGTTTACGGATGTCTTTGAATTTTCAAAGAATTTTGGTAACAGTCCGTTCCGGCCGGTCCGGATGGCATTTAAGGATATCGGTCGTTTTCTCGGAAACTATGAAGGCTTTATCATAAATCCCCAGGGACAGGCTTTCGTCATCGAGAAGAAACCGGCGGCACCGGCAAACCCTGAAGAGCAGGCGGCGACAAAAAGCCATATGACGGAAAAAATCGAAAAAGAAGATGAAAATGAACAGGACAAGGTCGTAAGCCTCGACCAGTTCAGAAATAAAAAAGGAGAATAAAGCATGGCTTGTACGACAATTCTTGTTGGTAAAAACGCATCCTATGACGGCTCCACGATGATCGCGAGAAACGATGATTCCGGTTCTGGTACTTTTACGGCGAAGAAGCTTCAGGTTATCCTGTCATCGCAGCAGCCGAAGGTTTATAAATCGAAGCTTTCAGAAATCGAGATCCCGCTTCCGGAGCATCCGCTCCGCTATACCTGCATGCCAAATGCTGTAGAGGGTGAAGGCATCTGGGGCGCCGCCGGTGTCAATGAAGAAAATGTCTCGATGACTGCGACGGAGACCATCACTTCAAACCCGCGTGTACTCGGCGCAGATCCGCTGCTTTCACGCCCGCAGAAGACCGGAAAGCTGACAAGAGATAACGCGCTTCATATTCCACAGTATCGAAGCCGGAAGGAAACATTGCCGGCCGGTATCGGTGAGGAGGACCTCGTCATTCTTGTCCTTCCGTATATTCATAGTGCCCGTGAGGGCGTGGAGCGCCTCGGCGCTTTACTCGAGCAGTATGGCACCTACGAGATGAATGGTATCGCCTTTCAGGACAGCGATGAGATCTGGTGGCTTGAGAGCATCGGCGGACATCATTGGATGGCGAAGCGCGTTCCGGATGACCAGTATGTCGTGATGCCGAATCAGCTTGGCATCGATGATTTTGATCTGGAAGATGCGCTCGGTAAGAAGAAAAACCATATGTGTTCGGCAGATCTTCGGGAATTCATCGAGAAGAACCATCTGGACCTGAATCTCGATGGTCGTTTCAATCCTCGTCTTGCTTTCGGCTCGCATGATGATTCGGATCATGTTTATAACACGCCGAGAGCGTGGTTTATGGAACGGTATCTCAATCCTCGTACGACGAAATGGGATGGACAGGATGCGGACTATACACCGCTTAGCGATGACATCCCATGGAGCCGCGTGCCAGAGAGAAAAATTACGGTAGAGGATGTGAAGTATGTACTTTCTGCACATTTCCAGGGAACACCTTATGACCCGTATGCCCGTTTCGGCGATAAAACACAGCATGGTGCGTTCCGGCCGATTGGTGTAAACCGCACGAGTTTTCTGTCCTGTACCCAGCTTCGTCCATACCTTCCGAAGGCACTTCGCGCGATCGAATGGATCGCCTATGGCTCTAATGTCTTTAATGCTTTCGTTCCGCTGTATACGAATGTAACCCGTGTACCGGCTTATTTTTCCAATACAACAGATCAGGTTTCAACGGATAATTTCTACTGGTCAAACCGGTTGATCGGTGCGCTTGCGGACGCAAAGTTTGAGCTGACAGCGATTCATATCGAGCGGTATCAGGAAGCCGTACCGTCAAAGGCCTACCACCTCTTATCGGAATGCGAGAGCAGCTATAAAAAGAGTATGAAGGATCCGGAGGTGCATGCCCTTCTTGAAAAGGCAAATCAGGGCATCTCGGATATGCTGGAGAAGGAAACCAGTGATGTGCTCGGGCATGTGCTCTATGAGACGAGCTGCCGTATGAAGAACGCATATGCTCGCTCTGATGCCTGATGAAAAGCGGTTCATTTTAGATGATAAAAGTATATCTTGAACCGATATGGGTTCAAGGTTACCCGGCAGATGTACATTATTTTTCTGCCGGGTTGTTTAATATGATGATATTGATATGTCACAGTTCGTTTGTACTGATATCGAAAGTTGAAGCGAGGTTTCACTTGTGAAAAAGAAAGGACTGTGTCTGGTGTGCGCATTGGCGAAGGAGGTGATCGGATGGAGGACGTGCTCGAAGGGCTGAATGAAGCCCAGCGGGAGGCTGTGACGGAAACAGAGGGCTGTATCCGTGTGATCGCGGGTGCCGGCTCCGGGAAGACAAGGGCACTGACGCACCGGTTTGCCTATCTCGTCAATGAGCTCGGTGTCATGCCGGGCGGGATTCTCTGCGTGACCTTCACGAATAAGGCGGCAAATGAGATGCGGCAGCGGATTCATCTTCTGACAGGAGACAATGACACAGGCTATATCAACACCTTCCATGGCTTCTGCGTCAATATCCTGCAGGAGGACAGCCACGCGATTTCCTATCCGAAGAGCTTCATGGTCATAGACAATGCTGACATCGACGACATGCTGAAGCTGATCTATGAGGAGCGGGGGCTTAGTCTTCGCGATAAGACCTTCGGGCAGGCGCGGGATATGTTCGAGATGCGGAAATGCGTCACGGAGCCGGGGTATTTTCTTGATATGGTAAAGCTCCCTGTGGATAAGCTTCGGGAGAAATATCTTGCCGCGACCGAGGTGAATGATATCCTGTTCTATGGATATCTTTACCAGGAGAGGAAGACCTTTTCTGTCGATTATAATGATCTTATTATTCTGAGCCTTTATATTTTCCAGGAGCATCCTGATATCGCACTGAAATGGCAGAAGCGGCTCGAGTATATCATGATCGATGAGTTTCAGGATATCGATCCGCTGCAGTATCGGCTAATGGAGGTGCTTGAAAGCTATCATCGTAATCTTTTTATCGTCGGAGATCCGGATCAGACGATCTACACCTGGCGCGGTGCCAATGTCCGTTATCTTCTTGACTTTGACCAGCACTTTGCAGGGACAAAGACCATCATGATGATGGAAAATTACCGTTCGACGCCGGAGATTCTGTCTGTTGCGAACAGTCTCATCGAAAAGAATAAGCTCAGGATGGAAAAGGCGCTTGTACCGAAGCTTCCGTCCGGGGTTTCTGTGGTGTGCCATTTTGCGGATGATCAGACGAAGGAAGCAGAATGGATGGTCAAGCATATCGAAGGACTGCACCAGATGGGTGTCCGATATCAGGATATGACACTTCTATATCGGGCACATTATGTGACGCGGCCGATCGAGGAGGTCTTTCTGAAGGCTAAAATTCCCTATACAATTTATTCCGGGGTGCCTTTTTTCGGCCGGATGGAGATCAAGGATACGATTTGTTATCTTCGTATGATTGTATATAAGGATGATCTCAGCTTCCGGAGAATCGCAAATGTACCGAAGCGGAATCTCGGAATCCGTCGTATGAAGGCACTGGAGGATTACCAGGAGAAGAAAGGCGGCAGCCTCTATGAAGCCCTGCAGGCAAATGTAGAAGATGAGCTTTTTCGGGGAACAGGCGCAAAGGACTTTATTGGCATGATTGAGAAATTTGCAGCGTCCTACCGGGATCAGACGATCTCCGAGGTGCTGACGGCGTTACTGCAGGTTTCTGGTTATGAAACGATGCTTCGGACGGAGGGCTCGCAGGAAAGACTCGATAATCTTGCAGAGCTCAAGCAGTCGGTCTATGATTATGAAACCACGGCAGGCGAAGAAACAGATCTCGAAAGCTATCTTCGTAGTGTTGCGATGTATTCGAACATGGATCTTCGGGACCAGACCGACCGTGTCAAGCTGATGACTGTCCATACTGCGAAGGGTCTGGAATTTCCATATGTCTTTCTGTGTGGTATGTCCGAGGGCATCTTTCCATCCCGGAAAATCCGGACGCTCGAAGGCATGGAGGAGGAAAGAAGACTCGCTTTTGTAGCGTTGACCAGAGCGGAGAAGGGACTCTATATTTCCGAGGCTGCCGGTCGTAATTTCGACGGTTCACCGCGGTATCCGTCCCGATTTGTACTTGATATCGACCCTACGCTTATGCACTTTACGGAGACACCGAAGGCGGCGATGCTTGATGAGGCGAAGTCCTATTACAAGATCGTGGATGCCGGATTACGTTCCGGTAAAGAGCCCGAGCACTTCGCAATCGGAGACAGAATCGCGCACAAGGCGTTTGGCTGTGGTACAATAAAGGACGTGGATCTCGATGCTTCGTCCTATACGATTCAGTTTGATGATATGCCGACGGAGCGGAGGATCAGCTTCAGGGTGAAGCTTCAGAAGCTGAAGGAAAGGAAATAAAGATGAGCATGACAGGAAAATATATCTTACTAGTGCTGTTTGTAGTGTTCTGTGCGGTGATGACGTATGTGATCTTTAAATATGGCATGCGGGCAAAGGAAGTGAAGCCGGGGCAGGCGATGCGGCCGATGTGCATGAATTGCAGTGCAGCGGAGTTCTGCAACGATATCAAGCGCTATGAGAGGCTGGCAGATACCGTTTCGACGAAGAAAAACGGTGTGGTCGAAGCCTCAAACACCTTTCCGGAGGATGATGGGGAGAAGGATATCGAAGCAAAAATTCTGCATTGTGACAAAATTAAGAAACCTGCGCAGTGATACGTACTGCCATGCAGGGTTCACGATGCAATGCAGGCCAAAGCTAAAGGCTGTTAAAGCTGTAGCTTTAACACAGGCAGGTGATGGAGGACAAGGAAAGCATGTATATGACACCGGATGGCCACGATGATGACAAGTCTTCACTCTGGGAGCGATATCAGGAGAGAATACGGGATCGAGACAGAAGGGAGAAGAAGCATCGTGATATCGAATGGATTGCGACGCTTTGCTTCATCATTCTCGTATACATCATTATCACGAGATTTTCATGAAGAGTGACAAGCGTGGGGTACAAGCGTGGTTGTCATCCTGTTTCGGAGTTCGACTTTGACCTGCTTCATGACGAAGAGGTAGGCGACACCGGTGAAGATCGCGGCGGAGAGCCAGGCGGCCGGGTCACAGAAAACGGCGAGCGGATAGGACATCGCATGCATGGCGACCAGTGCCGTGATGAGCCGTGCGAAAAGCTCTACGACACCGCCCATCATCGGGAGGAAGCCATGCCCGCAGCCCTGCATCGTGTTTCGGAAGATGAAGATGTAGCTTAAAGGAATATAGAATATCACCGTGATCCGGATGTATGTGAGCGCCCATGGAAACATTTCTTCGAAATTACTGCCCTCTATGAAAAAGAGTCCCATCGTCGGACGGACGAGTAAAAGGCCGACAATCGCTGCAAGCACCGCATAAATGGTGTCAATTGATACAGCAGCGCGTACACCCTTGTGAATCCTCTGTTCATCACCCTTTCCATAATTTTGTCCGGCATAGGTTGCCATCGCCTGTCCCATCGCAGGCATTTCCTGTGTAAGAACGTTTGCAAGCTTATTGGCTGCGGTATAGGCGGCGACTGCGACTGATCCGAAGAGATTGATCGCGGACTGCATGATCATCGTGCCGGAGGCAGTGATTGCAAACTGGAGAGCCATCGGGATGCCGACAGCCATTTGGTGCTGGGTATCCAGTAGATTAATATGCCAGTGCCGTTTTTCAGGCCAGAGCAGGACCGCGTGTTTCTTGATATAGATAAGACAGAGTACGGCGGAGATGCCCTGCGACAGATCGGTCGCGAGTGCTGCACCAGCGACACCCATGTGCATGACGATGATCAGAAAAAGGTCAAGAAAGACATTGAGCACGGCAGAGAAGATCAGAAAATAGAGTGGAACCTGACTATTTCCGATCGCACGAAGGAACGAGGAAAACAGGTTATAGAACACACCTGCTGCCAGGCCGAGACATATGATTGTAATATAGGTATACGAATCCTGAAAGATATTGTCAGGTGTGTGCATTAGACGAAGGAGCGGGCGCATGGTGAGGACGGACAGGATGGTCATCACGACGGAAACGATAAGGGACAGTAGTATTCCATTCGCGACGCTCCTTTTGACACGTTCTGTGTTGCCGGCACCGAAGGCCTGCGAGGTAAGGACCGTGAAGCCGGTGGTGAGACCCTGGGAGAAGCCGAGCACCAGAAACATGATGGTACCGGTCGCGCCGACGGCAGCGAGTGCGTCCGCACTGACGAAGCGGCCGACGATAATGGTGTCGGCCATGTTGTAGAGCTGCTGGAAGATGTTGCCGATAAAGAGCGGCAGCATAAATTTTAGAATCATCGGAAGGGGATTGCCCTTCGTCATATCAACCTGCATAGAAAACCTCTGATAAAAATAAATCGGCTTAAAACGAGACAGCATAGCCTCTTGAACGCATGCTTATGACTGAAGCGTTTATAAACGGGTACTGCTTACTAAGAATGAAACGGAGGAAATTATACTGTATCAGTGTGGAATTGAACAGAGATTTTATCTTAGAAAATACAGGAATTTTTGCACTGCTGCTTATGCATATTTCTGAAAACCATATCAATATGGAAAAATTAAAGGTTACAATATAAAATATGAAAAAATGCATTCCGAAGGGCTTGCATGTTTTTTAAATTCGTTTATAATTCTCTAAAGCAAGGGAACGTAAAGTTCAAGCATCGGCAGGTGTCGATGCTTTTTTCGGCGATTGCCCCGCATATTAAATTAAAGGAAGCAGAAAAGTTGAAGGAAGATAACGAGAAGAAGGTACTTACGCCACAGGCTTTGAAGGATATTATGGATGCGATTTCTGTCACAGCAAAGGCAAATGATGGCAGAATCACTGAGCATGAGTTTGAAAGTCTCTGCATGGATTATGTGATGAATGAGGAGACCGAGGATAAGATCCGCTCCTTCTGCAGCGCTAAGCAGATCGAAATCGTAGATTCATATGATGACGTGAAGGCGGCGCCGAAGGAGACTCCGGCGAAGAAGCTGTCTTCTAAGAAAAAGGGGAAAAAAGAAGAGACCATAGACGCGGAAGAGGAAGCACCGCTTGATGACGATTATACCGAACCTGAGGCACAGGTGGAGGATGAGATCGTCGATGAGGCGACGGACGAGGCTATGGCAGAGAAGGCTGCCGAGCTCGGAACCGAAGAGGAGTTTTCCTTTGACGATGATGATGTCGATGAGGATGAGGACGATGAAAATCTGTCGGATGAGGAGAAGGATTTAAAGGCTCTCGACATGGATTCGCTCAAGAATCTTGACAATGTTTCTCTCGATGACCCGGTCCGGATGTATCTTAAGCAGATCGGCGCGATCCCGCTTCTCAAGGCGGATGAAGAGCATGAGCTTGCTGTACGCGCAAAGAATGGCGATGAGTATGCGAAGCAGCGTCTGATCGAATCAAACCTTCGTCTCGTGGTTTCTATCGCCAAGCATTTTACGGGACGTGGTATGAGCTTCCTGGATCTCATCCAGGAGGGAAATATCGGTCTTATGCGTGGTATCGATAAATTTGATCCGGATAAGGGCTTTAAGCTGAGTACCTATGCGACCTGGTGGATCCGTCAGAGCATCACGAGAGCGCTTGCGGATCAGTCTAGAACGATTCGTGTGCCGGTACATGTCGTGGAGCAGATCAATAAGATCAAGAAGACCTCCCGGAAGCTGGCTCTGGAGCTTGGGCATGAGCCGAGTGATCAGGAGCTTGCAGAGTATCTTCATATGCCGGTGGAGCGCATCGCGGAGGTTTCCGAGTATGATGCCGGCCCTGCAAGTCTTGATAGTAAGGTTGGTGACGATGAGGATTCGGATCTTGGATCCTTCGTCGCGGATGATAAGATCATCAGTCCGGAGCAGAATATCTCGAAGATGATGATGCGGGAGGAGCTGTTTGATGTTCTTTCGAATCTTTCGGATCGTGAGAGAGAGGTGCTGGAGCTTCGGTTCGGACTGAAGGATGATAAGGAAAGGACACTCGAGGAGGTCGGTCAGCATTATGGCGTGACGAGAGAGCGTATCCGGCAGATTGAGTCAAAGGCACTCCGTAAGCTGTCGAATCCGAAGTATCGTCGTCAGCTGCAGGGGTTCCTCGAGGACTAAGACAGCATACCGGAAAATATGCAACTTCACTGGCAGGTAGCTATGTAATGCGGGAGATTCTAGGTAAATAGGTCTTTCGGGACAGTGGAGTTGCTTTTTTGTTTATAAAGGGGAAAGGATGTTTTTTCATCATCGCGGCGGCTGCTTCAGTCTCATCATCGGGATAGCGCTTCTTCTAGGCATATCGCATGGTGTGTCAAAGGAGAGCAGCTCTTCACTCTTAAAAGAATATGCAGCCTATGTCGAGGATACGCTGCGTGAACTTGTTTCCGGCAAGGAAAACGGCAGCGAAAGGGAAAGCAGCGGACTTTTCGAACTTCCGAAGCTGCCTGGTGGAGAAAGCACAGAAGGTTCTAAGGATGATGGAGGCATTGGAGCAGAAGACGATGCGGATAGCGGCAGCGGCTCTTTTACGGAGGGACAGACCGGGAGCACGGAAGAGGCTGCGGAGTCTGTGAAGCCGGGCGAAAGTGCTTCGGATTTGTCCATGTACTACTGCTACGGACAGCTTAGTGAGGATGAACAGAGGCTGTACCGGCAGGTGCTGTATGCGATTGAGCATCGCGTGAAGCAGCCGGTTTCCACGCTTGATACGACACTGCTCACGCGGATCTACACGACGGTCATGGCGGATCATCCCGAGATCTTTTACGTAGAGGGCGTAAACTATACGATTACGTCCGTCGGCGGTGTTGCGACGTCTCTCGAGCTGGAGGCGAAATATACGATGACGGAGGAAGAGGCCGCCGCATGGCAGCAAAGGGTCGAAGAAACGGTGCAGATGATCCTCAGTCAGGTCCCATCGGATGCGGATGAATATACGAAGGCAAAGCTCGTGTATGACTATCTCGTCACGAATACCGATTATGTGGAGGGTGCGGATGAGAATCAGAATATTCTTTCTGTATTCTTCAATCATAAAAGTGTCTGTAATGGTTATGCGAAGGCGGCAGCGCTTCTTTATCAGCGGCTCGGGATGCCTTCGTCCGTCATCACAGGGCAGGCGGCGGGAGGGCTCCATGCCTGGAATTTCCTTCGGGTGAATGGCGCCTGGTATCTCCTGGATGTAACCTGGGGTGAAACCGATGCAACAAACGCAGAAAATTCCAATGCTTCCGACGGCACGCTTGGGTTTACCCGCTATGATTATTTCCTGCTGCCGACCGAGTGGATGAACCAGGATCATACCCCGGATGGAGACCTGCCGATTCCTGTATGCTTCGAGACAAAGGATAATTATTTTGTGCGAAATGGTCTCTATCTGACCGAGGCAGACGTCGGGACAGTCGGTAAACAGGTATCGGCAGCAATCAAGGCGGGACTTCCTGCCGTGCAGTTCAGAACCGCGGACAGGGCCGTTCTTGAACAGCTGATGGCCAAGCTTTTTACCAATCATGAAATCTATGATTATCTGCATGGCAAGTCCTCAATCCGCTATTCGACGAATGAGGCGGAGAACGTACTGACGATTATTTTTTGATATGAAATAAGTGGGCATTGTTTAATTGCAGACGACCCTTGAGCGAACATAAAGAAGGAGAAGATTTATGACAGAGAAGAGAAATGATAATGGTGGCTTCCGGAAAACCTCCGGTGGTGCAGGGAAAAAGCCGTATCCTAAGACAGGGAATAGACCGAAGCCATATTACCAGAGAAAGCTTGTCGGACATACTGGCGCACAGATGGGCGATTATGTGATCATTACAAACGGAAAGCGGAAGGTCACGACCCGGATCAACCTGATGAGCCATCCCTTTGCGAAGAAGGATGCCGGTGACCGTGTCAGCATCAAGGGTGAGGAATGGGTGCTTATCCATATCATTCATCAGGGCACCGAGGAATATCATAAGGTCTATGATGCCGACACGGAGCGGGATCACTTCGGCTATTGATGCGGGATTAGTATTTTCCGTGAGATCGATGCCGACATACTGAAAGATTAGAACACCTCTGAAATACTGAAATAAAAGAGCTATTTCGATAGTCGGAAATCACACAAGACGGATCTAAGGACTGGAGGCAGCATGAACGAATCAATTTATGAGTATATCAGTGACCATGTCAATGAGAAGGGAGAGCTGCCGAAGGGCTTTTCACTTCCGAAGGAGCGGGAAATCGATGAAGCAGTCTATCGGGACGGCGAGATCGATGGTATGATCACCTTTCATGAGATGCCCTTTGACAAGGATATTTCTACCCTTAAAAAGGTTCTGTCGCTTGCCTCCTCTCGTGATACTGCGGAGGCATCCGGACTCCTGGAGGGCTACTTTCAGGATTCGAAGCACAGGATGCTGTCACTCTATAACAACTTCCGAAGCTTCGTCATATCCGAGCAGCAAAGGCTTGTGCCGGATGCACTCTTTGAATTTGCTGCATCTACCCTGGTGAGCTCGGGCAACCCCGAATGTGTAAAGCTTGCTCTTTCACTCATGGAGCTCCTCGATACCGATGACAATGATGCCGTCCGGGAGGCTGTCATGACTCTCGGACTTTCTGATGAGCTGACACTTTTTTCTGTGTTCGTCGCAGAGACCTGGAAGGACGGGAATGATGCCATCCTTGCACTCGCAAAGAAAACCCACGGCTTCGGACGAATCCAGGCCATCGAGCATCTCGATGCCACAAAGGGCCGGGTCAAGGACTGGCTGTTCCGGGAAGGCGTGAACAACACGATATCCGGTTCCTATTCGGCCTATACTGTTGCGGAGAAGATTGACTTTCTGAAGGTACTTGGAAATCCCGCCTTTGAAGCCGTGGATTACCATTTTGCGGCGCCGATCATGGAGGGACTTCTCAACGAAGAATCACTCTTAGGCATCTCAAAGCTTGCAAACCGGACGGAGCTCCTCGAGGCCTACCTGAAGCAGGCAGAAAAATATCCGCAGAATGAGTATACTCTGATGGTCCTCTGCGGGATTCACGATTATACCGAAAACAAGATATTCACAAGAAGCGGCGCGATCGGAGAACGCTGCGCAAAGCTGTTAGGTTCCCAGGACGTTCGGGACACACTGGACAAGCTTCTTTCCGAAGGAAGAGGCTTCCGCATCGCAGAACGCCTGAAGCTGGACTGTACAGAGGAAGTACTGACATGCCTCGATGCTGATTTTTACAAGTATTACGAATATATGGACCTGGCAGCAAAGAACGAAGCGGCCCTGGACAGACTTTTGACGTTGGTTTCCGAAAAGCTCGATCTCGCAGCTATCGCAACAGGACCAGAGGACAATCTCGGAACAGACCACGAAAAGTACCGTCCCTGCTTCGCACTGTCCTACCTCATGACCGTCCTCGAGCCATACCCCGGAAAAGGCGAGAATTTCATCTCAGAAGCTCTGCAGGCTCCCATAAACGCCACCCGCGCACAGGCCTTGCACACATTATCCACTTGGCTTCAAACAAAGACGTATAAGCCATCGGTAACAATACGTACAGCCATAGAAAAACTTCATGCAACAGAAGTGAACAGCGATAATAGAGTACTTTTAGATTCACTTAATATTTAAGAAGTATGGAGATAATAGCGTAGAAAAGCAGCCTGGCCGAAGCCATGACGGGTGCCCCTGCGAGGCGTCCCGTCATGGCATCGGCCAGGCGTCCGCGAAGTCACTTAGTCCGCCGATACATCACGAACGACAACACGAAAATCCCAGCACACGGCACGAGATTCAGCGCCATCGCGCTCTGCAGCGACACGCTGTCAGCGGCAAACCCGATGATCCCCGGCATCAGGATAGCCCCGATCGCTGCCACCGGTAAAAGAATCCCCATCGAAGCCGCCGAAAGCTGCTTCCCGACACCAGAGATTGCCATCGGATTCACCCCGGCCATCGCAAAGGCAAACAGAAAAAGCGCAATGGAAGCCGGCACCGGCGTCGTGAGCTGGATCATAACAAAATAAAGCACCGTCAGCGAAACACCCATGATCGAAAGTGCTTTATAGATATTTTTGATCGGGAGCACAAACGCGATGAGAAGCCGCGCAATCAGCGTCGCACCCCACATGATTGTGATCGTGTAATTTGCAAGCGTACCACTAAGTATGTTCTGATCCTTGAAATAGGTGACGAGCCAGCCATTGACAGACTGCTCGGCAGCGTTCTGACAGAACACAAGCGCTGTTAAAATCCAGAAGGTTGTAGAATGAAGGAAGGCATACGTGCCTTCCTGTTTTTGTGCTGACGGGGAAGACGCTTCTGAGGAAGCATTGGCAGAAGCAGGGCGGTCAAGAACGTTCAGATCCGTGCAAAGGTAGATCATCCAGAGTACAGCACCGGTGATTGCAATGCCGAAGGCCGGAAGAGACGGTGACACCCGAAGCAGCGCTGAAATCAGAATCGGACAAAGCAGCGCACCTGCAGCGTAGCAGGCATGCATGACACTCATACCACGGGAACGGTTCTCTGCGTTCTGGCCAACCAGAACCGTACAGGTATTCAGCGCGCAGCCCTTTGCGAGACCAACGAGAAGAAAGAGGAGTGCGAGCAACGGGAAAGCACCGGAAATGTTCATACAGCCATAGCCGATCGCATAGCCGGCACAGAGAAGCAGCACGGTTTTTTTTGTGCCGATCCGGAGCGGCAGAAAGCCCGCGAGGAACGAGGCAAGGATATTGCCGATGGAAAGGATCGACAGAAGCGTTCCGGTTTCAGAAAACAGAAGTCCATAACGATCCCGAAGAATCGATACGATGACACCGCTGGAAATCGCACAGATGCCGCTGAGAAAAAAGGTAACAAAGCCCGTATTCCGTAATTTCGTATTCAAAATAAACATCTCCTTAAAGTCAATGATTCAATTAAGATACCATACATTTGGAAAGCGTGGTAGAATATTTTTTAGTATGCGTTTGGAGGACAGAAATGTTAGCAGGAACCGGGAATAAAAAGATGCTCAATATGCTGATCCTTGAGATTCTGAAGGATTATTCGGATGCGGAGCATCCGCTCACGCAGCAGGACATCATGCGGTATCTTCGGGATAATTATAATATGGAGTGTGACCGCCGCTCCGTCCGGAACAATATTGAATATCTTATGGATCTTGGCTTCGATATTGAGACAGCCCACGGCTATTATCTTGCCGAACGGAAGTTTGATCCGGTGGAGCTGCAGCTCCTCATTAACTCTGTCGTGTTTTCAAAATCCCTTTCGAAGCAGCAGGCCGCGGAGCTGATCGAGAAGCTTCGTTCGGAGGCCAATGTCTACTTCGAGCCGCGACTCACGCACGTTTCGAATTTCACGGATCTTCAGAGAACGGATAACCGACAGTCGATGCTGAACCTGGACATCCTCGATGAGGCTATCGCAAAGAAACGAAAGGTCAGCTTCGTCTATAACAGCTACGGAACAGATTTTAAGATGCATCCGAGACGCGAGGAGCCCTTCGTGTTTAATCCGTATCAGATCGTGATTTCAAACGGGCGGTATTATCTCGTCGGAAATTACGATAAGTATGATACCATCAGTCATTTCCGGATCGACCGGATGACGAATATGAAGATGCTGGAGGAACCGTCGAAGGATCCGAAGCTTGTGAAGGGGATGGAGCATGGCCTTAATCTCCCGAAGCATATGGCAGAGCATATCTATATGTTTTCCGGAGAGACGGTAACCGTCGTCCTGAAGGCACCGGTTAAGAGCATGGATGATCTTATGGACTGGTTCGGACGGGATTTCCACATTACAAAAAAGAATCCGGATGGTACAATAGAAATTACGCTTCGCTGCAACAAATATGCGATGGAATATTGGGCACTTCAATACGGAAAGACAGTCGAGATTCTGGAGCCTCCGTCGCTTCGTGAACAGGTGAAGGAGGATATCCGCGGGATGGCGGTGAAGTACGGCATCCTGATGGATTCTGCTATGGAGATGCAGCATGGATAGCATATTGCGCGATGAAGTATGCAGCTGCTGAAGCAGTATAAAATCGGTATTTGATATGTCACATTAGAATAAAAGATGGAGATTATCAGCATATGAAAATCAACGAATTTAAACATACGGGTTCGCTTAGTACGGAAATTACGGAACGGGAGCAGCGGAATCGGATCCTTGCGCGGGAGATCGCTGAAGAAGGCATTGTTCTCTTAAAAAATGATGGCCTTTTACCACTGCAGCCGGAGAAGCCGCTATCACTTCTTGGCGGCGGTGCGGTGATGACCATAAAGGGTGGTACCGGTTCAGGAGATGTGAATGAACGGCATAGTGTGTCGATTCTCGAGGGCTTCCGGAATCAGAAGGTGAAGATCATATCGGAAAACTGGCTTCTCGATTTTGAAAACCGTTATGCTTCCGCACGGGATGCCTGGAAGCAGACAATCATCGAAGAGGCGCATGGCGTCGAGGGACAGCTTTTCTTTGATACGTATTCGAAGCATCCCTTTGTGATGCCGGATGGCAGGGATATCACAGGCGACGATATCGGATCAGCTAAGGCAGTTGTCTATGTCATCTCACGTACAGCTGGTGAAGCGAAGGATAGACGGCTTTTGAAGGGTGATTATTACCTCACGGACCATGAGATTTCGGATCTAAGCGCAATTGCGGCATTTTCTAAAAATATTTGTGTGGTGATCAATGCCGGTGGTCCTATAGACCTTTCTATACTCGAGGAAATTCCTGAGGTGCGTGCGATTCTTTTCATGTCGCAGGCCGGTGAGGAGGGCGGCAATGCTCTTGCCCGTACGGTGCTTGGTCTCGTGAACCCCTCGGGAAGGCTGACGGATACCTGGGCAAAGCGCTATGAGGATTATCCCTGCGCGATGGAATATTCCAATGTCGGCGGCAATTTAGATCGTGGCATCTATCGTGAGGGTATCTATGTCGGTTATCGATATTTCGACAGCTTCGGCATCGAACCGGCATACCATTTCGGGTATGGCTTAAGCTATACCAGCTTCCGGATGGATCCAAAGCCGCTTTCCGCCGGTGCGGATGGCTTCACGGTGACTGTAGATGTGTCCAATACGGGAGATTTTTATCCGGGTAAGACTGTCGTCGAGGTCTATGCTGCACTTCCGCAGGAGGACTTCCCGAAGGAATATAAGAGACTGGTGGGCTTTAGTAAGACTAAGCTTCTCGCACCCGGAGAGACAGAGCGGGTGACGATCTTTATCGGGACGGATATGATGACTTCGTTTTCCGAGGAAAAATCCGCATGGATGCTTTCAAAGGGTGACTACGGCATTTTCGTCGGAGAGAGTGCGGATGAGCAGGCACTTTCAATCGCCGGTGTGCTGACGGTTCCGGGGGAGGTGATCCTCGACAGGGTACCGCACATCATGGCGGTACAGGAGACTTTTGATGCATTGGTCCCGCCGTCGGATGTGATCGCGAGAAAGACAGAGAAATGGAAGAGCACATTTTCCGTACTTGCCCGTGCCGGTGAGCGGAATCTTCCGGTTGCACAGTATTCCGGGGCACAAAGGGCTCATGGACAACAGAACATAAACCAAGAGAGAATCGATATCTTCTCTTCGGATTTTCAGCCTGGCTACGGGAAGGCAATGCATAAGACGGTATTCATGCCGGCTGTACCGATAAAATTCCACGAGACGACGGATGATTTTGACCGGATGGCACGGGATATCGTCGATAATCTGCCGGTAGAGGATCTCATTCCCTTCCTTATGGGCAAGTTCTCAAAAGAGGATGATTCTTCAGATGCGGCAGCAGGTGGTTCGGCCAAGCAGCAGAACACAGCTTCAACCTTCGATGCAGCTGCCGATTTAGCAGATAGCAGGTCAAACGACAGTTCATCGGAAAAAGCTGTTGCCGATGTCGGCGCGAACGGGCAGAGGGTGCCGGGCAGTGCCGGGGAGACAAGTGATCATCTCGAGAAGCTCCTTCATATTCCTGGCATCAGTATGGTGGATGGACCTGCAGGACTCCGGCTGACACGTGATTATACCGTCGATAAGGAGACGGATACGACAGAGAATATCGGCATCGCGGCGAGCATCGAGCATGGCTTTTTCGATGACAGGACGATCGATCCGATGAAGACGGAGGTGTATCACCAGTATGCGACAGCCTGGCCGGTCGGCTCCTGCCTTGCAGAAACCTGGAATCCGCAGCTTCTTATCTCGATGGGGCAGGCTGTCGGTACGGAGATGAACGAATTTCATGTCAGTCTCTGGCTTGCACCGGGTATGAATATCCACAGAAATCCGCTCTGCGGTCGAAATTTTGAATACTATTCGGAGGATCCGCTCATCGCCGGTAAGATGGCAGCAGCCATCACAAGAGGCGTGCAATCGAGACCGGGCGTCGGTACGACGATCAAGCACTTCTGCTGTAATAATCAGGAGGATAACCGGATGGGTACGGATGCGATCCTCTCCGAGCGTGCGCTTCGTGAGATTTATCTCCGCGGGTTTGAAATTGCCGTGAAAGAAGCACAGCCGATGGCCATCATGTCCTCCTATAATCTGATCAACGGGCTTCATACCGCCAATGCTTATGACCTCCTCACAGAGGTACTCCGGAACGAATGGCATTTCCAGGGACTCGTGATGACCGACTGGGTTACGACATCAGATGTCGGCGGTTCTGTAGCATGGAAGTGTATCAAGGCCGGCAATGATCTCATTATGCCGGGACTTCCTAGCGATCAGGAGAGCATCGAAGCTGCGCTTTCGGATGGACGTCTTACGGAGGAGGATATCCGTACGTGTGCAGCGCGTGTTGTAGGCATTGTTTTAAGAAGCAATGGATATGAAGGCAGCAGAAGCTACTATACGAGGTTTTTATAAATGGCAAAATTGATTTTCAGATATGGCGCGATGGGCAGCTCGAAAACGGCAAACGCGCTGATGGTACGGTACAATTATCTCGAGCAGGGCTATCATGTATATCTTCTGAAGCCGTCCACGGATACGCGAGATGGGAAGGAGACGATCCGGTCAAGAATCGGACTTCACGCGGAGTGTGAGCTGGTGAGCAGCTTCCTCGGACGCTGGGAGTCGATCAGCTTTCAGCCGCACTGTATCATCATCGTGGATGAAGCGCAGTTCCTGAGCCCTGAGGAGGTCGAGAGCTTCGCACATATTGTAGACGCACGGGATATCAATGTCATCTGCTATGGTCTGATGACGGATTTTCAGAGTCAGCTTTTTCCGGGCTCTAAGCGGCTTGTGGAGCTCTCTGACCGGCTTGAGGAGCTGCCGACGCTTTGCTGGTGCGGCAAGAAGGCGCATTTTAATACCCGTTTTTCGGACGGGAAGGTGGTACGCTCCGGCGCACAGGTCATGCTCGGCGGCAACGAAGCCTATGTGCCGCTCTGCCGGAAGCATTTCTTTGAAGGAAAGTTGCATGGCGATGAGCTGCTTAAGGATTTGACCAAAGAAATCAGTGGTTTGGATTAGTGCGGAAAACCGGCACAGGATGGAGCATTTAGCCTTCGGAGGGAAGTTATGAGAACAATAAATTTAATCGGCGTGGGGCCGGGAAGCCCGGAGCTTGTGACGCGGCAGGCAGTGCTTGCGATGCTTAGCTCTGATGTGATCATTGGCGCGAAACGGGCGCTGGATACGGCGGAGGAAGCGATGCAGCAGGCCATCGCACACGGCGAAAAAACCGAAAACAACGGTGCTTTAGAAGCAGCCCCGGCGGAGGAGAATTTCCGAATTTCTGATACCGGTGTCGCAATGCTTACATCCGCGCGCACAGCGGACATCATGAACTATATCACGGCGCATCCGAAGATGAAGGTTGTGTCAACCGTTTTTACAGGTGATACGAGCATCTATTCGGAGGCGAAGGCGCTGAGGGCGTGGCTTGCGCACAGGAAAAATACGGAACCAGAGGCTGAGCAGTTTGAGGTTTTGAATTATCCTGGCGTTTCGAGTATCCAGTATTTTCTATCGAAGCGTGGTATCAGCATGGCGGACGTCCATCTCGTAAGTCTTCACGGGCAGCAGCGCGATGTGATTCCGGTGATCCGGGAGAATCAATTTGTCTGCGTTCTGCTCGGAGATGAGGAGAATGCCGCGCGGATCGCGAAGCGGCTTGTGCAGTTTGGCCTCAATGATATTAAGATCACGATCGGTGAGCGGCTTAGCTTCCCGGATGAGGATTTCACGACTGGTTCGCCGCGGGAAATCCGAAAGCAGAAATTTGACCGGATGGCGATTGCGCTCTTTGAAAATGATAACTTCCGGCATCCGATTAAGTCCTTTGGTATCGGCGATGACAAATTTTTTGAGGATGAACCGATTCAGGTGACGAGCCGGGATGTACGTGCGCTGTCACTCTGTCGTCTGACACTTCATGATAACAGCATCGTCTACGACATCGGCGCCGGCACCGGTAGTGTATCGGTTGAGGCTGCACTGTCCTGCCCGGAGGGTAAGGTATTTGCGGTGGAATGTAACGAGGATGCGGCGATGCTGATCGAGCGGAACCGCTATAAGTTCCAGATTGATAATATCTGCGTCGTCCGGGGTGTCGCGCCGGCGTGCCTCAAGAATCCGGAGGATCCGAAGGGCTTCCCGACGCCGGATGCGGTTTTCATCGGTGGTATGCGGAGCAGGGAGAATCTGTCTGAGATTGTCGACTGGGCCATCGGGGAGAACCCGCATGTGATCATTGTCATTAACTCGGAGACACTGGAGGCAATGTCCGAGATTCTGAAGATCGAAAAGCGTCTTACCGATTATCAGTTCGAGATGGTTGAAATCTCTTCGACGAGTCTCGAACGTCGTGGATCCTTCCACACCTACCGGGCTGAGGATCCGGTGACAATCACGAGGATTTCACACAGATGATTGAGATATATCATGGCAATGGAAAAGGGAAGACTTCGGCGGCAGTCGGTGCGGCGGTGCGTGCTGCCGGATATGGTGTGCCGGTCGTGTTCTGTGAGTTTCTGAAGGACGGGTTCAGCGGAGAAGTTTCTGTGCTTGAGAAGATACCGGGAATCTTTGTAATCCTTCCGGAGTTTCTGCCGGATACGGAGAAGCTGCTGTCGAAGGAGGATGAAGCGAGACTTCGGGCGGAAAACGCGAACATGCTGAAGAAGGCCATCCGGCTGATGACGATGCTTCTGAAGCAGCAGCCGTCCCGGAAGGCGATGGCAAAGCAAAGGATGGAAAAGATCGGCGTCGTAAAGATTCGTCAGAGAGAGGCGGAAATAAAAGCTCTGTTCGTCTTTGATGAGGTGCTGGATGCCGTGAATCTGAATCTCATGGACAGGATCGGGCTTCTGAGATTTCTTTCAGAGCTCCCGATCGATGTTGAGGTGATCCTCACCGGACAGGATCCTGATGTTTCCTTCTTAAGCATGGCGGATTATGTAACAAACATGGTGAAGGAACGGCATCCGTCGGATTTTGGACAGGATGCGAGATGGGGCGTGGAGAAATAATACAGGAAGTCTTAACGGCTGATAAAACCGCTTTTGGTTTTGCAAAGCATGGAAGCATTTATGAGTATAGTATCTGGATTTGGAGGTAAAAATGGGAGACAGGTTGTTCACATTTGATGGTGATGTCACGGTCAATGCATCTGAACCTAAAACGATTGTGAAACCATCCTATACGGTATTTACAGCAGAGAACTCTGTTTCGGATGCTAATCACCCATTTCTCACGCTTCAGGATCCGGAGGAAGCCTTATCTGGTCATCCGAAGGGTGTTTTTCTAAACCCGCTTCGCGGTACCGCCTTCGAGGAAAACGAGAATGGGAAGGGTACGGAGCATGCCATCGTGACCATCGATCGGAGGTTCGTTTCGTTCATCCGATGGCTTGGAGAGAATCATATTTCAGTGCAGCTTGTCGGCCATCAAACAGATAAAAAGAAGGTTTACGGTGTCTATCAGATCCGCGCGCTGTCACCGGATCAGCAGTCTATCATGGAGGACCGGGATCAGTTCTTACAGCTTGTGATAAAACGGCTCCTGAATTCCGCTCCACCGGAACGACAGGCTACAGCCGTCACGACCGGCTCCGAGGAACGGCGTATCACAGACCTCCCGGAGATGCTGAATTATCTTCAGTGTGCCGGGGAGACGCTGCCAGAAAATATCAGACGCTGGACCGGGCGGCAGATCGGAACGATCCGGACGAATACCGTAAGTCCTGAGGAGAGACGGCATGCGGAACGTGCGCTTTCTATGGTGCTAAATGTTCAGTGGAAAGGGGACTATTTTCCGTCGGTGGATCCTGTACGGGCACGTAAGATCCTCGATGAGGAGCTTTACGGACTTGATCGTGTAAAGCAGCGGATCATCGAGACCATCATCCAGATCAACCGGACGCATACCTTGCCGGCCTATGGCCTTCTTTTAGCGGGTCCTGCCGGTATCGGCAAATCGATGCTTGCTTACTCTGTGGCACGCATTCTCGGCCTTCCGTGGACCTCACTTGATATGAGTGCCATCCACGATCCGGAGGCCTTGACCGGTACGCCGCGTATGTATGCCAATGCAAAGGCCGGGCGTATCATGGAGGCATTTGCCGATTCAGGGCAGTCGAACATCGTGTTTATCATCAATGAGCTGGATAAGGCGGATCATGCCGGTGGCAATGGTAATCCGGCGGATGCGCTGCTGACACTGCTTGACAATCTCGGCTATACGGATAATTATATTGAATGTACGATCCCGACCAGTGGCGTGTATCCGGTGGCAACGGCTAATGATAAATCGAAGATTTCGTCACCGCTTATGAGTCGTTTTGCGGTGATTGATATTCCTGATTACACACCGGAGGAGAAGAAATATATATTTACTGCGTTTTCTCTGCCGAAGGTTTTAAGACGCCTTCATATGGACCGGTCTGAAATCGAGGTGACCGGAGAAGCCGTCGATGCCATCATCGACAGATTCCGTAGTGAAACCGGCTGCCGTGGCCTTGAACAGGCAGCGGAGCAGCTTTCTGCGCATGCGCTGTATGAGATTGAGGTCGGACATAAGAAATCAGTACGGTATGAATGTGCTAATACGATGGAGCTTCTTCAATGACAAAGGAAAAGAAATTACAACTGTCGCTTTTTATCAATCTTCTGATTGTGCTGTTTGACCTGATGGCGACAGATTATGATTACAAGCTGAACGGCATGGATATGTTCCTGTACTATACGCATGATTCAAATATTTTTGCAGGGATTGTATCCTTGATTTACTGTGGATTTTCGCTGACTGCGGTATCGCAGAACCGGGCGCGTGGGATCGTGTCAGGCCAGATGGTAAAGAAATATAAGGGTGTGGTGCCGTTCTTTGTGAAGCTGCTCCGCTATATTGCGACCTGCTGCCTGAGCCTTACCTTTATCGTCGTGCTGTTCCTGCTTGGCCCGAATGAGGGCTATCAGCAGGCCTTTCTCGGCAATGCACACATCATAAATCATCTCGGAGCGCCGGTGCTGTCCTTTATTTCATTGTGTTTCTTCGAGAATGACATAAAGCTGCCGAAGGGTAGTGAGCTTTTTGCAGTGCTTGCCACGGTAATCTACTTTATCCCGATCATCATCATGAATATCACAAGGAGGATTGTCGGCCCATATTTCTTCTTCCACATCTATGAGCAGTCGTTTTTTATGACAGCTTTTTACTTTATCATCGTATTTGGAATGGATTATCTCATTTCCATTGGGATACGGAAGCTGCATGATGCGAGAGTTAAGGATTAGAAATGATTTTTTGTTTGCGCTTAAAGCATAAGGATATCTGATTTTTGCATAGAGGAGTGAGCATGAGCATTAAATTTGATTTTCCAGATGAATACGTTGATATTCTCAAAAATTATGCGGAGGAAAACCATAAGACAGTAGAAACCGCGTTAGCGGATACCTTTGAATTTTTAGAGCTAAAGGATGAAAGCTTTTCCCATTATCATATGGTTGTCGAACATCCGAAGCAGTATTTGAATGACGCGGACGGGCTTAATGCTACAGCGATTCGGCAGCTCTATATGGATCTTTTCGGCGAGGATACGGTAGGAGATGAAGCAGCCTGCTACTATGATCCGGACCGGCTTGATGTTCTTTTTCTCGATATGCAGTATGATACCGAGGTTCCGCTCTGGAATGTGCTTGAGATGTTTCAAAACCGGATCCCGGGCATGTCGCTTACCGCGGATACGCTGACGCTTTATTTTATCGGAGACCGGTTTCACGGACTTGAAGAGATCGAAGCCGTCGAGGAATGGCTCGCAGATCCGTCACACGAGGACCAGGATGATGGCGGGCGGCACGAGACGAAGGGGTACTACGAGACCATCTTCGACGATGCCGAGGATGACGAAGATTTTGATGACGAAATTTGATACATTGCTGTGACAGCCCCTGTGCGGAATAAACATTTAATTTTTGAGATGGTTTTTAAAATAATTGCGGATTTCAGCGACCTGGTGGAGCGTGCCGAAGAATATAACAGGAAGGCCGGCTTCAGCCTGCTTTGATAAGGCGAGCTCGATGCTGTTATGGATGCTCGGTGCTGTGTAGACGGGTCCGAAGAAATCACGGCGGATTTCAGCAGTCAGAGCCTCGGCAGACAGAGCGCGGGAAGAAGGACGAGCTTCGGCGATGAAGCAGGCGGCAAGCGGTGCCATGATCCGTACCATGGCAGTGTAATCCTTATCCGCCATGACACCCATCACGAGGATGAGCTTCTGTTCAGGGAAATAGACTTCGAGCGATGTTCGGAGAGCCAGTGCACCATTCGGGTTGTGCGCACCGTCCAGAATCACGGGCGGCGCTTTTTTTAGCACTTCGAAGCGTCCGGGCCAGACGGTGGAGAGAAGCCCGGTCTGTACATCAGAGTCTGTGATGGGATACCCTTTTTCACGAAGACAATGAATAATTTCCAGTACGACAAGTGCATTTTCTATCTGATAGCTGCCTGCAAGCGATAATGTAAGCATTTGCATGGAAAACGGCGGGTAGATAAAGGTCTGTCCGTCGAGAGAACGAGATCGTGCTTGTACCTTTGATGGTGCGGTACAGATAAGGGGAGGGACAGATGGGCATGCCTGTTCTGAGCCTGAGGCGATTTCCTGGAAAGTCTGTTCTGAAATCGCATTAACCTTCCGTGCTGCAACAACATCCGGAGAAGCCTCTTCCAGTGGCGGCAGGTCGTACTCGGTCAGATTGTTGACAAGCTTAAACTGTTGCCGGATGACGAGGAGCACCTCCTTAGACTGACGACAGGCGACGACGGCACTTCCACGCTTAATGATACCAGCCTTCTGCATCGCGATCTCTTCGCGGGTTTTTCCAAGTATTTCCGTGTGTTCAAGACCGATATGGGTGATCGCGGAAACGACAGGCGGGTCGATGACATTGGTACAATCGAGTGCGCCGCCGAGACCGACCTCAAGGACGACGATGTCACATTTTTTCTGTGCAAAATAGAGAAACGCGATTGCTGTTGTCAGTACAAAATCGATTGGATAAAGCTTCATCGTTTTACAGGCGTTCTGTACCCTTTCTGTACATCGCCGAAGTTCCTTATCCGGGATTTCTTCCCCGTTCACCTGAATCCTTTCATTAAAATGGTCGATGCTTGGTGAAATATAGAGTCCGGTGCAAAAGCCGGCTGCTTTTAGAATCGATGCTGTCATCGCGCAAACCGAGCCCTTGCCATTTGTGCCCGCGATGTGTACGAAGCGGAGTGTTTGATCAGGATTTCCGAGAAGCTCTAGAAGCTTTCGCATATCTGAAAGTGAAAAGCGATCTCTCGTTTTAGCCTGACCAAATAAGTGTAGCGCTTCCTCTGATGTCATATTTCCCTCCTCATTTCAATCCATGTCGTAAATATGCTATACTAAAAAGCATCCATTTGTGCAAGGAGATTTTATGCGTACGAAGAAAGAGCATCCAGAGCTTGAAAAGCTGAAGCATCTTAGCCCTAAAAAAAGAGTACAGTATATTTTTGATTATTATAAGTTTCCGATTCTTGCTGTCATCGTTGTCATCGTGCTAACTGTCTCCATCATTCAGACCGTGGTCTCTCATAAGGAGGTTGCGTTTAATGCTGTCCTCCTGAACGCAGGTGGCACTGCCGTGACGTCAAATGACGCCCAATTCGCTTCAGATTTTGCTGAAGCCGCAGGAATCGATACAAATGCCTATAGCGTTTATGTCGATTGCTCAAATGTTTTGAACCTACAGGCAGAGACCCAATATGATCTTGCCGTACGCGCGAAGATTTCTGCGCTGTTTGCCGCAAAAGAAATCGATATTCTCGGCGCTGATCCCGAAGCCTTTGATGACTATGCGAGAAACGGGGCTTTCATGGATCTTCGCAGTGCTCTTCTGGATGATATGCTGAAACGTCTGGAGGATCGGGGATACATCTATTACGTCGATTCGGAAACACTCCGGAAGCTTGATGAAGAGGCCTCGATGGAAGAAGCTGTTATCTCGACTGATCGTGCCGGCATGACGGAGCCGGTTCCTATCGGTGTCGCAGCGGCCACATCACGAATACTTCTGGATGGCGGCTACTATCAGGGTAAGGAGCCTGTTGTAGGCATTGTTGATAATACGACGCATGTTGACAGTGCGGAAAAATTCATCGAGTTTCTTGATATCCAGTAGGGCATCGTCTGGTTTATGATGGCAAAAGAATTTTTTATTTCTCAATATCCGGTAAACAAGAAAGGCTGGTATCGTGCAGAGCTTTGCAACGATTTATGCGAAAACCTTTTATACTTTCTTTTCGAAGCTTGTCGGAACCATCACCGGGCTTCTCCCTTTTTCTCTGGTGGAACTGCTTGCGTATGCTGCTGTTCTTTGGATCGTATGGCGGCTCGGGGCACTTCTTTATTTTGCCATAAGACATGATACGGGCAGGATGAAGAAGCACGGGAAACGGTTTCTTCGTGGAGTTATTCAGATGCTTCTTTTTATTGGCATCACGTATTTTCTTAATTGCTGGATCAGCTATCGGCGGGACAGCTTCGCTGTAGAGATTGGACTCCAGCGGTCCAAGCATTCGGCAGAGGACCTTGAAAAGCTTTGCAGCTATCTCGTGACAGAGGTGAATGAGACTGAGGAAAAGCTATGGACTAAGGCAAATGCAGGGGCTTTTGACGCTTATCGTTTTCCGATGAATGATTCCGGAAATATATATTCTGTTGTAGGGCAGGGAGAAGAAACAAATCCGTATAATACCGCGACCTGGGAGTATATGCTGTATACCGGCATGGAAGCGGCGAAGGCGATGACACGTCTTGGTGAGACGTATTCCTGTCTCAGCGGTCCGTATCCCAAGGCGAAGCCGGTGCTCTTTTCGAAGATATGGTCAGAACAGCAGACAACCGGCTTTTATTCTCCATTCACGTTTGAAGCAAATGTAAACCGGGAGATTCCCTATTATGATCTGCCTTTCACGATGTGTCATGAACTCAGCCATCTCCGTGGCTTCATGCTGGAGGATGAAGCAAACTTCATCGGCATCCTGGCCTGCGCTGATTCCGACAATCTGTATTTTCAGTATTCTGCCTATGTTTCCGCCTGGGTCTATGTCGGAAACAGCCTGGCAATAGAGAACCCTGAAGCCTTCACAACGCTCTATGGCAGTCTGAATGCTCGTACCCGCCGGGACCTCCAGTATAACAATGCCTACTGGGATCAATACCGTGGCAAGCTCGCCGAGACCCACGAAAAGGTCAACGACACCTACCTAAAAGCCAACAACCAGCCCGCCGGCACCAAAACCTACGACATGGTCACTGAGCTTTTACTGTCGTACTACGATCAACATGAAAGCCTTATTGCAGGATCGTAGAAATCAGACCCTCCAAGGGAACGGGCAGTTGCACGAATGCGCGACAGCCCGTTCCCTTGGAGGGTCGTCCGGTAGTTTCCTCGTTGACAATCAACACCGATAAAGTAAAATAGAAAGATAAAAGAAAAAAGGGGGGCACCTTATGTCTGAAGAGAATACAAAGGACTTAACACCGGAGGAAAAGCCGGTTGAGTCCAAAAATTTCATAGAGAGAGCCATCGATCAGGATTTAGCCGAGGGTGTATACGATCATGTACATACCCGTTTTCCACCTGAGCCGAATGGATACCTGCACATCGGTCATGCAAAGTCCATTATCTTAAATTCCGGTATTGCCAAGGAATACGGCGGCAAGTTCAACCTTCGTTTCGACGATACGAATCCGATGAAGGAGAAAAATGAATTTGTCGAGGCCATCGAGCGGGATGTGAAGTGGCTTGGCGCAGATTTTGAGGACAGAGTGTTCTTCGCTTCGGATTACTTTGATGTCATGTATGAAAAGGCACTGCTTCTCATCCGGAAGGGTCTTGCGTTTGTCGATGATCTCACAGCAGAGCAGATTACGGAATATCGTGGCGATTTCAATACACCCGGCAAGGAATCTCCGAACCGTAACAGATCCATCGAAGAAAACCTTCGTCTTTTCCAGGAGATGAAGGATGGCAAATATGCCGATGGCACACTGACACTTCGTGCGAAGATCGACATGGCAAGCCCGAACTTAAATATGCGGGATCCGATCATCTATCGTGTTGCGCATGTCAGCCATCACAACACCGGTGATAAGTGGTGCATCTATCCGATGTATGATTTTGCCCATCCGATCGAGGATGCCGTCGAGGGTATCACACACTCACTCTGCACGCTCGAGTTTGAGGATCATAGACCGCTTTATGACTGGGTTGTCAGAGAATGCGAATTTCCAAATCCGCCACGTCAGATCGAATTTGCAAAGCTTTATCTTACCAATGTTGTTACCGGCAAGCGCTATATCAAAAAGCTGGTGGAGGATAAGGTCGTAGATGGCTGGGACGATCCGAGGCTTGTGACGATCGCAGCCCTTCGCCGCCGTGGCTACACACCGGAGTCCATTCGCACATTTGTCGAGCTGTCCGGCATCTCAAAGGCAAATTCTTCTTCGGATTATTCCCTTCTTGAGTATTGTATTCGTGAGGATCTGAAGCTGAAGGTTCCCCGCATGATGGCGGTGCTCGATCCCATTAAGCTTGTGATCGATAATTATCCGGAGGGACAGACTGAGATGCTTCCAGTTCCGAATAACATGGAAAATGAAGCACTCGGTACAAGAGAAGTGCCATTCTCCAGAGAGCTCTATATCGAACGGGATGACTTCATGATTGACCCGCCGAAGAAATATAAGAGACTCTATGTCGGCAATGAAGTGCGTCTCATGTCTGCATACTTCGTAAAGGCAGTGTCCTATGAGACTGATGCCGATGGTAAGGTAACTGTCGTTCATTGTACTTATGATCCTGCGACGAAGTCCGGCCTTAACTTCACAGAACGTAAGGTAAAGGGTACGATTCACTGGGTCAATGCTGCAACAGCCGGCAAGGTGACCGTTCGCCTCTATGAACAGTTGATCGATGAAGAAAAGGGCAAGCTCAATGCTGACGGCACGCTCAATTTCAACCCGAATTCACTCCGTGTCGTCGAAGCTTACGTAGAACCAGATCTCATGAAGGTAAAGCCATATCAGAGCTTCCAGTTTGTAAGAAATGGATTCTTCACTGTAGATTGCAAGGATTCGACAGAGGAGCATCCGGTATACAATCGTATCGTGACACTGAAGTCAAGCTTCAAGCTTGAGCAACCGAAGGCGTAAAATCATACGTTTCGTTTCTAAATAACCATTTATTCCCGGCTCAATTTGGCCGAGAATTTATGTATAGAAGGTTCTGAAAAGCTTGTTACATCTAAATCTAGCATAATGGAGGAAAGCAAATGTCCAGAAAGAGAAGAGGAGGCCTCGGTGGTCTCATCAGTGCAGCAGCCGTAGCCGGTGGTGTCGCAGCAGTCGTATCCTACCTTTATAAGTACAAGAAGTTTTCAGAGGAGGTAGATCAGGACTTCACAGACGTTCTTGATTCGGCCAATGATGTGAAGGAATCTGCGAAGCGTTCCTATACAACACTCAAGGATTCTCATGAAAAGGAGAATATCAAGGCAGCCGCAAAGGACATCGGTTCCGCCGCAAAGAACCTTGCCATCGATACCAAGAATCTTGCAGTCGATGCCTCAAAGGATGCCTATAAAACGGTGAAGAATGCACTCGACAGACACTTCGGTGATGATGAAGCATCGGATGAGGATGATGATTGCGTCGATGAAACTGCTCAGGAAGCCGCAGAAGAAACAAAGCTTGATGAAGAAGACGAAGCAGCTGCCGAAGACGACAAGGACGTAGAAGTATCCTTCTACGACGAAAAAGAATCCCAGCCGACCTCTACGGACACGGACATCGATACTCCGGAAGAAGCGAAGGAAGCCGTCGATAAGGCGACAGAAGAAGCGAAGCCAGAGACTGAAGCCTGATATAACAAAGGGAAACAGAAGGAAAAGCAAAGAAAGACCGGCCCATGCGGGCCGGTCCTTCTTTTTTAGGGAGTATATAGGTTCAAGCGGTTACTTGCCGCTGTCGCCATAGTTTGAAAGTACACGTGCAGACGGGTCATCGACATTGCAGCCCGGCCACGTGCGGTTCGGCATCCAGAAATCCTTTACCATTTCTGCCTGCCCCGGATAATATTTCTCGAAGATTTCCCGATAGAAAAGAGACTCCTTCGTAAAAGGCGTAGCGAAAGTATATTTCTTACGTTTTTCCTCGAATTCTTCGTCGGTATAATGAGATGCAGCATATTCTGCAAGATCATCCTTCAGGGAATGCCCTACAGCATCAGAGAAGGCTGCTTTTTCACGCCAGAGGATATTGTCCGGTATGAGGGCATCCTTTTCAAACGCATGTCTAAGCAGATATTTACCTTTCCCATAGGTGTTCAGCTTTTTCTCTGGATCGATGTGCATCACATAATCTACGAAATCAAGATCACCGAAAGGAACACGTGCCTCGAGAGAGTTGACGCTGATACAACGATCAGCACGAAGCACATCATACATATGAAGCTCATGGACACGCTTCTCGGCTTCCTTCTGGAAATCGAGCGCACTCGGTGCAAAGTCTGTATATTTGTAGCCGAAAAGCTCATCGGAAATCTCACCGGTCAGGATGACACGGAGATCAGAATGTTCGTGAATGTACTTACAGCAGAGATACATGCCGATGGAAGCACGAATCGTCGTAATATCATAGGTGCCAAGGAGATGAATGACAGGATCAAGGGCATCGATGACGTCCTGCTTTGAGATAATGACCTCATGATGATTTGACCCGATATAATCTGCCACCTCACGTGCATATTTAAGATCGATCGCATCGATATCCATACCGATTGCGTAGGTCTCCAGAGGCTTCTTCATAAGCTTTGCTGCTATGCCACAGACCAGAGAGGAGTCGAGACCGCCCGAAAGAAGAAAACCGACCGGCTGATCTGCATCGAGACGTTTTTCAACACCTTTGATAAGCTTGTCATGAATATTTGTGGCGATGGCATCGAGATCGTCTTGTGTGTTATATTTATTTACTTTAGAAATATCGTAATAGCAGGTGAATTTTCCGTCCTTATAATAATATCCGGGTGGGAACGGAAGAATATGCTCACAGAGACCAACAAGATTCTTCGGCTCGGAAGCAAAGGCAATCGGACGCTCAGATTCTGATGAGACAGATTCTGTCAGAGCAGAATCCTTCAGATAACCATAGTAGAGTGGCCGGATACCAAACGGATCACGGGCGGCTATGTAAGAGTTTGTCTCCTTATCATAAAGAATCATCGCGAATTCGGCATCCAGCATACGGAACATATCTGTGCCATATTCACGATACATTGGAATCAAAATTTCACAATCGGAATCAGATTTGAAGGTGTAACCATCCTTTTTCAGATGCTCACGAATCGGGCGGAAGCCATAAACCTCGCCATTACAAACGACGCCATAGCCATCGAGAGAGAAGGGCTGCATACCAGAAGCGGTAAGTCCCATGATTGCAAGACGATTAAAGCCGAGATATCCGTTCCCGGTATCCAGGTACGCGGTATCATCAGGACCTCTGGATTTCGTCAGGCTCAAAGCCTTTTTCATGACCTCAAAATCTGCGCGTTTATCGCAGAAACCAATAATAGAACACATAAATTTTACCCCCTAAAAGAAAAAGAACGGCATAGCGAAGCACTACGCGACGCCTTTGCCGTTCTTATTAAACGGATTATTGCAAAGGATTTTCGCAATGTCAAGAACGCGAAAACCTTTTGGAAATTACTTTTCGGAATAGGAACTATTCCTCATTCGTAAAAATTACGGAATGGTAATTATTCTTAATTTTGGCTTGACATGTCGGATTGATAAAATTATCATTAACGAAAAAATGATATTTGGTAAGGGAGTATATCATGTCTGCACATATCAACGAGAATTTTCTTTCTTTAAAAGAGAGTTATCTTTTTGCTGAGATTGCGAGAAGGATTCGCACCTGGCAGGCTGCCAATCCTGCGGATGCGCCGAAGCTTATACGTATGGGCATCGGTGATGTGACGAGACCACTTCCGAAGACAGTTGTCCATGCGATGGAGAAGGCTGTCAGAGAGATGGGCGTCGAGGAAACCTTCCGTGGTTATGGGCCGGAGCAGGGCTACGATTTTCTAAAGGAAGCCATCCAGAGATATTATGACGGTTTCCATGTTTCCCTGCAGCTTGATGAAATCTTCATTTCTGATGGCGCAAAATCCGACCTTGGCAATATCCTTGATCTTTTTTCCGAAGACAACACCGTCCTCGTGACGGATCCGGTTTATCCGGTCTATGTCGATACCAATGTCATGGGTGGCCGGAAGATCGTCTATGCGATGTCCTCGGAGGAAAATGACTTCCTGCCGATGCCGGATCCATCCGTAAAAGCTGATCTTATTTATCTTTGTTCACCGAACAACCCGACCGGTGCTGTCTATAACCGTGAACAGCTGAAGGCATGGGTTGATTTCGCAAGGGAACACGATTCCATCATTCTTTTTGATGCCGCTTACGAATGCTTCGTCACTGGCGACCTCCCGCATTCCATCTTTGAGATTCCAGGAGCACGTGATGTAGCCATTGAGTTCTGCAGCTTCTCAAAGAAAGCAGGCTTTACCGGTACGAGATGTGGATATACGGTAGTGCCTCGTACTCTGGAGAGGAACCATGGAAATCTGAATCATATGTGGCTTCGCCGTCAGACGACTAAGTTCAATGGTGTTTCCTATATTACCCAGCGCGGTGCCGAGGCTGTTTTCTCCCGGAAGGGTGAAAAGCAGATTGAAGAAAATATCGAGTATTATCGGAAGAATGCAAAGATTATTACGGATACCATGGACAAGCTTTCTGTCTATTATACAGGCGGTAAAAATTCACCGTATATCTGGTTGAAGTGCCCGGGCAATATGTCCAGCTGGGATTTCTTCGATAAGCTTCTCAATGAAGCCTTTGTCGTCGGTACGCCTGGTGCAGGCTTCGGCGAATCTGGTGAGAAGTTTTTCCGATTGACTGCTTTTTCAACTCATAAAAATACAAAAGAAGCCATGGTTCGTTTTGAAAAGCTTGTAAAGAGCATGAAATGAGGCTCCGGTCGGCTACATTATATTTGAGTTTTAGGAAGCGGTACGCTTCAGATTGCGGATAAAGAGTATCAAATGATTGGAGAGGAATTACCCTTGGACAATATGAATTCGTATGAAGACATCCTCCGTTTTGTGGAGGAAGAGAATGTCAAATTTATACGACTGGCTTTTTTTGATATTTATGGTGTACAGAAAAATATTGCGGTGATGCCGGATGAGTTAAAGAGAGCATTTACAGAGGGCGTCAGCATCGATGCATCCTCCGTGGACGGTTTCGATGCAGAGGTTCGCTCAGATCTTTTCCTCCGGCCGGATCCTACTACGATGGCAATCGTTCCGTGGCGTCCGATTGACGGCCGTGTAGCGCGTATGTTCTGCGAGATCGAATATCCGGACGGGACACCCTTTGATAAGGATGCAAGAAGAAATCTTCGCCTGACTGTGGAGAAAGCCGCTAAGGAAGGAATCCATGTGAATTTTGGCACGGAGATGGAGTTCTATATCTTCCAGATGGATGAGAATGGACAGCGTACCATGATTCCGCAGGATACGGCAGGGTACATGGATATCGCGCCTGAGGATCACGGAGAAAATATTCGCCGTGATATCAGCTTCGCTTTGGTGGATATGGGTATTCATCCTGAAGCGAGTCATCATGAGATGGGCCCGGGTCAGAATGAAGTTGATTTTCGTTATGCGGATCCTATGACTGCCGCTGACAATGCCTCCACCTTCAAGTGGGTCGTTCGTTCTGTGGCAATCTCCGATGGCTTATGGGCGGATTTCTCTCCGAAGCCAATTGCAGATAAGCCGGGAAATGGTATGCATATTAACATGTCGGTAGAGAGCGATGACGGAAAGGATTATACCGAGTCATTTATGGCGGGAATTCTCGAGCATGTAGAGGAAATGACACTTTTCCTGAATCCGGTTGAGGCTTCCTATCATAGACTAGGCGATATGAAGGCGCCACGTTACATCAGCTGGTCCGAGCAGAACCGTTCTCAACTGATTCGTATCCCGGCGACACATTCAAAGCTTAAGCGAATCGAGCTACGGTCACCGGATGCTATGACGAATCCATATCTTGCCTTTGACCTTTTAATTCAGGCCGGGCTTGATGGCATACATAGAAATCTGAAACCGATGAAGCCGCTTGATGTAAATCTTTATAAAGCGGACAGAAGCATCACGGATACATTAAGACGAATCCCGGATAGCTTCGATGAAGCCGTTAATGCAGCGAGACAGTCTGATTTTATCAGGCAGGCTGTGCCGGAAGGCTATATCGAAGAGTATTCAAGAAGGAAACAGGTATCGGAGTTTTAAGGAATTCCTTACTGATTTTCCAGTGCGTAAAGCCGCGTTTTCTGAAATTTTATGCGGTACAAAACAGCTTTAGAGCTGAACATATCACGTGAACACAGGAGTTGACATTAATGGAGAAACCAGAAACAAAAGCAAGTCTGCTGGTTGCTGCGACAAATGATAAAGTTGCAGCCCAGATACGGAGCTTACTTCCGGGCGGATTTTCGAAAATCTCCTGCATGTCATCTCTTCAGAAGGTGCGGCAGACGCTCTCTATGGAGCAGTACGATATTCTTTTGATTTATACGCCGTTGCCGGATGATTCGGGTGTAAACACGGCGATGGAGATGGTTGCCAAATTTCCTTACATGGGGATTCTCCTGATCGTACCGAAGGAAACGTATCAGGAAACGGTATATCGTGTCGGAAGTGCCGGGATTATGGTATTGCCGAGACCACTTTCCGTTCAGAGCTTTACGTCTTCGGTACAATGTCTTATTATTATGGAGAGGCGGTTAAAAGAGCTTAGTCTCGAGAATGAAAAGCTTGAGAAGAAGCTACAGGATGAACGGTATATTAGCCGTGCAAAGGCACTTCTGATCGAGAGGAAACAGATGACAGAGACGGATGCGCATAAATATCTCGAGCATACAGCCATGAACCAGGGGCTGACGAGACGAGAAGTTGCCATCCGTGTAATCCGTGAAAACGGACGAATCATCGTAAATACATAACTGATTAAAATGGGACAATGTCGTTCCGGTAGTAGGTGCCGGAGGCATTGTCCCTTTTTAATCCATGAATGTCTGTCATTCACTTTACGACTATGACGTCTGGACATTTATGGGATATAATAGCTGAAATCCGGATAACCGGGTGAGCGAAAAACAAGGAGGAGATTTATGAGTAGTACATCAGTTCCCGAAATCTACGGCAGCCTCGTCTTCAATGACAAGGTCATGCGCGAGAGATTGCCGAAGGCAACGTACAAGGCAGTACAGAAGACGATTCAGAATGGAACGCATCTGGAGCTCGACGTAGCGAACACCGTTGCAGCAGTTATGAAGAACTGGGCACTTGAGCATGGTGCAACCCACTTCACACACTGGTTCCAGCCGATGACAGGTCTTACAGCAGAGAAGCATGACAGCTTCATCAGCCCGGCCGGTGATGGCGGCGTGCTGATGGATTTCTCCGGCAAAGAGCTCGTCAAGGGCGAGCCGGATGCCAGCTCCTTCCCGTCTGGCGGCCTTCGCGCCACGTTTGAGGCAAGAGGTTATACGGCATGGGATCCGAGCTCTCCAGCGTTCATAAAGGATGGCTCTCTTTATATTCCGACAGCCTTCTGCAGCTATTCCGGTGAAGCGTTGGATAAGAAGACGCCGCTTCTTCGTTCGATGGAAGCGCTGGATGAGTCTGCAGTTCGTATGCTGCATGCACTTGGCCATGAAGAGGTTAAGCATGTACAGACAACGGTAGGCTCTGAGCAGGAGTATTTCCTGATTGATAAGGAGCTTTATAAGGATAGAGAGGACCTTCTTCTTTGCGGCCGTACACTGATCGGTGCCAATGCGCCGAAGGGCCAGGAGATGGAGGATCATTATTTTGGTGTTCTGAAGCCAAGAGTTGCCGAGTTCATGCACGATCTCGATGAAGAACTCTGGAAGCTCGGCATCCCTGCAAAGACCAAGCACAATGAGGTTGCACCGTCTCAGCATGAGCTGGCACCGGTCTTCGAAACATCTAATGTTGCAGCCGATCATAACCAGCTTACGATGGAGATGATGAAGAAGGTAGCCGATCGCCATAATTTTGCATGTCTTCTTCATGAGAAGCCTTTTGAGGGCGTCAATGGTTCCGGCAAGCACAACAACTGGTCTCTTTCCACGGATACTGGAGAAAACCTCCTGAATCCTGGCAAGGAGCCGGAGAACAATCTTACCTTCCTTACGATGCTGATGGCGACAATCGCTGCTGTTGATAATTATGCAGACCTTATGAGAATCTCTGTCGCTTCCGCCGGTAATGATCACAGACTCGGCGCAAACGAAGCACCTCCAGCGATCGTTTCTATGTATGTCGGTGATGAGCTCGAGAGGGTTCTCGAAGCAATTGAGACAGATACTGCATTCTCAGCGACTGCGAAGAAGACGATGGATATCGGCGCACATGTACTGCCGACCTTCTCGCAGGATAATACAGACCGTAACAGAACATCACCTTTCGCATTTACAGGAAATAAGTTTGAGTTCCGTATGCCTGGTTCTTCACTTTCCATCGCTGACCCTAACATCATTCTGAATACGGCCTTTGCGGATGCACTGGATGATATCTATGACAAGGTGAAGGAATTTATCGGAAAGCCAGAGTTTGAGACAAGACTGAGAGCAACGCTCAAGGATCTCCTGAAGGAACACAGAAGAATCATCTTCAATGGCAATGGCTATTCAGATGCATGGGTTAAGGAGGCAGAGAAGAGAGGACTTTATAACCTGAAGTCCCTTCCGGAGGCTCTTCCTTATCTCGTAGCGGATAAGAACATGAAGCTTTTTGAAAAGCATCATATCTTTACAGAGACAGAGATCCGCTCAAGATATGAGGTTTATCTTGAAAACTATTCAAAGACCATTCATATCGAAGCACTGACGATGAGTGAGATGGTAAAGAAGGATTTCACGACCGGCCTGATCGCTTATGAGAATGCGGTTGCGACAGAGGCAGCTAGAAAGAACGCTGTTCTCAAGGAATCTGTATCAAAGCTTGAGGAAAAGATTCTGAAAGAGCTTGACGGCTATTCCGAGAAGATCGGTACTGGTGTTGAAAAGCTTGAAAAGGATCTTAAGAAGGTTGAGAAGATCACAGATTCTCTGGAGCTTGCCAAGAGCTATCATGATGTGATTCTCAAGGATATGGATGACCTGAGAAAACCGGTTGATGCTGCTGAAGCGATGATTCCGGAGGCCTATCTTCCGTATCCGACATATTCTAAGCTTCTGTTTGCTTCTCGTTAAAGTGATTTAAGCCCCGGAAGCTTTTTCCGGGGCTCTTTCTTTAAATATCCTTAGGGAGTGTTGTTTATGAATTACAGAAATTTCCAAATTGAGCATGATGCCTGCGGTATCGGCACGGTGGTAAACATTGACGGTCATCAGGATCAAAAGGTGCTTGACGATGCACTGACTATCGTGGAAAAACTCGAGCATCGTGCCGGCAAGGATGCAACCGGAAAGGTCGGCGATGGTGTAGGCATTCTCCTGCAGATCAGTCATGATTTCTTTAAGAAGGCTGCGAAGAAGGAGGGTATCGAGCTTCGGGATGAGAGGGACTATGGTATCGGCATGTTTTTCTTCCCGGAGGATGGCATGAAAAGAACCTTCGCCAAACGTATGTTCGAGGTCATCACGAAGAAGAATGGGCTTAAGTTCCTTGGCTGGCGTGAGGTGCCGACAGAACCGTCGATTCTCGGAAAGCCTGCTTTTGACTGCATGCCGCATATCTGCCAGTGCTTTATCGAGCGTCCGGAGGATACGGAAAAGGGTATCGATTTTGACCGTAGACTCTATGTACTTCGACGGGAATTTGAGCAGTCCTCGGACGATACTTATATTTGTTCCCTTTCCTCTAGAACGATTGTTTATAAGGGTATGTTTCTTGTGAAGCAGCTTCGCGCTTTCTATGATGATCTGCGGGATCCGGATTATAAGACGGCGATTGCAATCGTGCATTCACGTTTCTCGACGAATACAACGCCGAGCTGGAATCGTGCCCATCCGTATCGTATGATTGCCCACAATGGCGAGATCAACACGATCCGTGGTAATATCGACAGAATGCTTGCCCGTGAGGAAACCATGTCAAGTCCGCTTCTTGAAAAGGACGTCGAGAAGATTTTCCCGGTTGTTGAGAGGTCGGGATCCGATTCAGCTATGCTCGATAATACGCTGGAATTTCTGTATATGAATGGGATGGATCTGCCGCTTGCCATGATGGTAACGATTCCGGAGCCGTGGAAGCATAACCGCTTCATGGAAGAGGATAAGCGCGACTTTTATCATTATTATGCGACGATGATGGAGCCGTGGGATGGCCCTGCGGCGATTCTCTTTTCGGATGGTGATGTGGTCGGCGCTACGCTGGATCGTAATGGTCTCCGACCTTCCAGATATTATATCACGGATGATAATCGTCTGATTCTGGCTTCTGAGGTCGGTGTTCTCGATATCCCGGCCGAGCATATCGTCACGAAGTCAAGATTGATGCCGGGGCGTATCCTTCTCGTGGATACGAAGCAGCAGCGGATTATCTCGGATGATGAATGTAAGAAATTTTATGCGGATCGTGCACCCTATGGCGAATGGCTCGACCGAAACCTCCTGCATCTTGAGAATCTGAGCATTCCGAACCGGAAAATCCCGACACATACACAGGAGATGCGTGACCGCCTGTATAAGCAGTTCGGCTATACCTATGAGGATGTCAAAAGCACGATTCTGCCGATGGCTAAGAATGGGGTCGAGGAAACGGCTTCTATGGGACATGATGTGCCGCTGGCTGTGCTCTCAAAGAATCACGAACCGTTGTTTGTGTACTTTAAGCAGCTTTTTGCCCAGGTGACGAACCCGCCGATTGACTCGCTTCGTGAAAAAATCGTGACCGATACAACAGTATATATCGGATCTGATGGTAATCTTCTGCAGGATAAGGCGGATAACTGCCGGGTGCTCGAGGTCGATAATCCGATTCTCACCGGGGTCGATCTCATGAAGATCAAGAAGCTGAACCAGCCCGGATTTCATTCGACGACGGTTTCACTTCTCTATTATGCAAATACTTCTCTCGAGAAGGCACTTGAGCAGCTGATGATCTCGGTGGACCGGGCGTATCAGATGGGCAATAATATCATCATTCTGTCTGATCGTGGCGTCGATGAAAACCATGTGCCGATTCCGTCCCTTCTTGCGGTGTCTGCCGTCGAGCAGCATCTCGTCGAAACGAAGAAGAGAACGCAGGTTTCTTTGATTCTCGAGTCCGGTGAGCCAAGAGATGTGCATCAGTTTGCAACGATTCTTGGCTTCGGCGCACGTGCAATCAATCCATATCTTGCACATGAATGCATCAACGAGATGATCGATATCGGAATCCTCGATAAGGATTATCACACGGCCATCCTGGATTATGACAAGGCGGTACTTGGCGGTATCGTGAAGATCGCAGCGAAGATGGGTATTTCGACCCTGCAGTCCTATCAATCTGCAAAAATCTTTGAGGCAATCGGCTTAAGCAGAGAGGTTATCGACAAATACTTTACTGGTACCGTTTCGCGTGTCGGCGGTATCGGAATCCGGGAAATTGAAGCGGACGTAGCATATCGTCATGACCATGCTTTTGATCCGATGGGACTTGGCATCGATACAGCATTGGATTCTCTTGGCTTCCATGCACTTCGGTCCGGTGATGGCAAGGAGGATCATATGTATGATCCGGAAACCATTATCGATCTGCAGCGTGCGGTACAAAGCGGCGATTATCAGAAATACAAGGAATTTACGAAACGAGTAGACGATCCGTCAAGACCACATACCCTTCGGTCGCTGCTTCAGTTCACACCGGTGAACAAGCCGCTCGATATCAGTGAGGTTGAACCGGTCGATAGCATTGTCAAAAGATTTAAGGCGGCCGCGATGTCCTTCGGGGCGATTTCACAGGAGGCACATGAGACGATCGCCATTGCGATGAATCATCTTAATGCGAAATCGAATACTGGTGAAGGTGGTGAAGCGCCGGAGCGCTTCGGTACAGAGAAAAATTCGGCTGTAAAGCAAGTGGCGAGCGCCCGTTTTGGTGTGACAAGTGCTTATCTTAATTCAGCAAGCGAGATTCAGATCAAGATGGCACAGGGCGCGAAGCCTGGTGAAGGCGGCAATCTGCCGGGCAAAAAGGTGTATCCATGGGTTGCGAAGATCCGGTTTTCAACGCCTGGCGTGTCCTTGATTTCTCCGCCACCACATCATGATATTTATTCCATCGAGGATCTTGCACAGCTGATTTATGATCTGAAGAATGCAAATCGCCGGGCTAGAATTTCTGTGAAACTTGTGTCGGAAAATGGCGTTGGTACGATTGCCTGTGGTGTTGCAAAGGCTGGAGCGCAGGTTATCCTGATCTCCGGTTATGATGGCGGTACCGGCGCAGCGCCTGGCACGTCGATTCATAATGCTGGTCTTCCGTGGGAGCTGGGTATCTCAGAAGCACATCATGCACTGATTGAGAATGGTCTTCGTAATCGTGTGCTTCTTGAAACAGATGGTAAGCTGATGGATGGCAGAGATGTCGCCATCGCTGCGCTTCTCGGTGCGGAGGAATATAGCTTCGGTACGCCGGTTCTGATCGCACTTGGGTGCATGATGATGCGAGTCTGCTCGAAGGATACCTGTCCGTTCGGTGTTGCAACACAGAATGAGAAGCTTAGAAAGCGTTTTCCGGGGAAACCAGAATATGTCGAGAATTATATGCGGTTTGTAGCAGAGGATATGCGTGAGCATATGGCAGCCCTTGGATTCCGTACAGTAGATGAAATGATAGGGCGTACAGACTGTCTGTCGGTTTCTGAGGAGGTTAAGAAGTATACGCCACGGGCCGGAATGGTGGATCTCAGCGAGATTCTTTCTCCGCAGTATGCAAATCTTCCTGAAACAGAACGCCATTTCGATCCCGCACATGTGTACGATTTCCATCTTGAGAAAACACTGGACGAAGCAATTCTTCTCAAGAAGTTTGCACCATTCCTTGCAAGTGGAAAGCATCACGAGGAAGCTGTAGAAGTATCGAGTACAAATCGTACCTTCGGTACGATCCTCGGCTCGGAGGTGACGGATCATTTTGGTGGCAAGCTTCCGGATGACACCTTTATCGTGCATGCAGAGGGCGGTGGCGGACAGTCCTTCGGCGCCTTTCTGCCAAAGGGTGTTACGATTCACTTAAGCGGAGATGCCAATGATGGCTTCGGTAAGGGGCTGTCAGGCGGCAAGCTGATTCTGACGCCACCGAAGGAGAGCCCGTTCCGTCCGTGTGAGAATATCATCGTCGGAAATGTCGCATTATATGGTGCGACAAGCGGTAAGTGCTACATCGAGGGTGTTGCAGGAGAACGCTTCTGCGTCCGTAATTCCGGTGCAACGGCTGTTGCCGAGGGTTGTGGCGATCACGGTCTCGAGTATATGACCGGCGGTCGCGCCGTCATTCTCGGTTCGACAGGTAAGAACTTTGCTGCCGGTATGTCAGGCGGTATCGCCTATGTCCTCGATATGGACCATACACTTTACCGGAAGATGAATAAGGATATGGTAACCCTTTATGAGGTGACTGAAAAATATGATATCCGGGAGCTCAAGGAAATCCTGACGGATTACGTCAAGGAAACAAATTCACAGCTTGGTACCGAGATTCTCTCGAACTTCGAGATGTTCCTTCCTAGTTTCAAAAAGGTTCTGCCGAATGACTACCAGAAGGTGCTTCAGGCAGTGTCACATTTTGAAGAGCAGGGTATTTCACATGAGAATGCGGAGCTTGAAGCATTCCATTCTCTGTTTTCATGATGAAGGAGTAAAGAATCATGGGAAAGCCAACAGGATTTATGGAATATGATCGCGAAGAGAACAGAGAGGTTCCGGTACGCGAAAGAATTAAGAACTTTAAGGAATTTCACGAATGGCTGTCAGAGGATGAGCGGAAGGCACAGGGCGCTCGTTGCATGAACTGTGGAGTGCCCCTCTGCCAGTCCGGCATGAAGCTTTCCGGTATGTTTACCGGATGTCCGCTTCATAATCTGATCCCGGAGTGGAATGATGAAATTTACAATGGACACGTTGCACATGCGCTGTCCAGACTCTTAAAAACAAACAACTTCCCTGAGTTTACGGGACGTGTCTGTCCGGCACTTTGCGAAAAGGCCTGTATCGAAGGTGTGCATGATGCTCCGGTAACGACGAAGGATAATGAGCTTTTCCTGATCGAATCGTCCTTTAGCCAGGGCTTTATGCGGCCGAGGATCCCGGAGGTTCGTTCTGGTAAAAAGGTGGCTGTGGTCGGTGCGGGACCTGCAGGCCTCGCGGCGGCCGATACACTGAATCATCGAGGCCACAGCGTGACGGTTTTCGAGCGGGAGAAGAAGATCGGCGGCCTTCTTATGTATGGGATTCCGAATATGAAGCTCGACAAATCTGTCATTAG